>Ga0222660_1000206_pt1 | contig 31958 bp, 31 predicted proteins | sample AntAcemetagen549_FD_179832 | JGI IMG/M metagenome (GOLD analysis project Ga0222660, IMG submission 179832) | Saline water microbial communities from Ace Lake, Antarctica - #549 | ecosystem: Environmental > Aquatic > Non-marine Saline and Alkaline > Saline | place: Antarctica: Ace Lake...
CTGGAACGAGTACCTGTTTGCAGCAACTCTGTCAAGTGCGAACGCGAGGACAATTACCACCAGGCTCGCCGAATACGTCACCACGACGGGAACAAATTATGGTGAGCTAGCAGCGGTGGCTTTTATCGCCACTCTCCCAGCCATCATTTTTTTGGTCTTCGTGCAGCGGTACATTGTGACGGGGCTTACTTTTGGAGCGGTGAAGGACTAAAGCATGGAAGACATCACGACAAAACCTCTGAGAGAAAAGAAAACTAAAAAAGAACGTCCGGTTGGTTTTCTTGGGTTTCAGACGAACACCTTCGACCGATACTTTATCTCGGTGGTGTTGGCAATCGCTTTTGGCCTGGCATTCATGCGTTTCCTTGCGCCGTTGGGGGTTCCCTCTCTCGTTTCCTGGGTAATAGTTATTGGCCTGGGCTTCTTCATCGTGCGGAAAGGTTAGGACTGTGGCTGTTATGCGCGCACTGGTCGTCGAGAAAAAAGGGGAAATAGCCCTTCGAGATATTGAGGTTGATGAAAACCTCGGCCCTGATGATGTCCGCATAAAAATAGCGGTTGTGGGCATTTGTGCCTCCGATGTGCACTACTTCACCGACGGTCGTATTGGAAAATTTATTGTCAACGAGCCCATGATCCTGGGTCATGAGGCGTCCGGCACGGTTCTTGAGGTCGGCTCGGATGTTACTCATCTGAGCAGGGGTGATCGAGTATGTATGGAGCCTGGTATTCCGAGCTCCGACAGTATCGAGACGAAGACTGGTCACTACAACCTCGACCCCAAAGTCCGCTTCTGGGCGACACCTCCCGTACACGGTGTGCTGCGCGAGTCTGTGGTGCACCCCGGCAGTTACACCTACAAGCTGCCCGATAACGTTTCGTTTGCCGAGGGCGCCATGATTGAGCCCCTCGCTGTGGGTCTACACGCGGCTAACAAAGCAAAAATTGCCCCGGGTGACGTAGCGCTGGTTCTTGGGGCTGGAACAATCGGCATGGTCACAGCTTTGGCCGCACTTGCTGGCGGGTGCTCCAGGGTCATCATGACCGACGTGATTCCCGAGAAGCTGGCTCTCGCTGAAACGTTGGGAGCCATTACGCCCGTGAACGTGGCTTCAGAGGATTTAGGGAAGACCGTGGGGGATAATACCGGGGGCCGGGGCGTCAACATAGTGTTTGAGTGCAGCGGTAATAAGAAGGTTGCGGAATCTGCATTTGATCATGCTGCTCCGGGGGCTACCGTGGTGTTTGTTGGCCTCCCCGATGGCCCAATCAGCTACGACCTCTTGCAGGGCTCGGTGAAGGAATTAACGGTAGAGCATGTCTTTCGCTACACCAACGTTTATGACCGAGCCGTCGCGTTGATGGGCTCAGGAAAAATAGATGTGAAGCCGTTGCTGACTGACCGATTCCCGTTTGAGAAGAGCGTAGACGCTGTCAACGCCTTTTTGAACATGGGGCCGACATCCGTCAAAATTCAAATTGATATGGACTAAGGAACCCCATGGATTCTGTCTTGTCGGCTGCCAATATTATGCAACGGTTGTCCCTGAAAGACCGATCATGCGTGGTGACGGGGGCCGGTAGCGGTATCGGGCGGGCTCTGGCCCACGCTGTTGCCGATGCCGGCGGCGCAGTGGCGCTGATTGATGCCAACGAAGTCAGCACAAAAATAATCGAGTCAGAGATTAAATCGAGAAATCCGGGGGCCACAACGCTTGTTCTTGTCGCTGACGTGACGAACCCGCAGCAGGTCAGCGATGCGATGGCAGCCGCCAAGGACACCTTGGGAGGACTGGATGTCGCGTATAACAATGTTGGCATTGCCCAGTGGATGGATGCCTTGGACATGCCATATGAGGATTTTCAGAAGATGTTTAGGGTCAACGTCGATTCCGTTTTTCTCGGTGCTGTGGCGCAGGCCCGCATCATGAAAGACCAGAAATACGGCAAAATCATCAACACAGGCTCAATCTCAGCCCACATTGCCAACACCCCGCAATCCCAAGCGCACTACAACGCGTCAAAATCCGCCGTCATCGGGCTTACTCGCTCCCTCGCGGTGGAATGGGTGGGTCATGGAATCAGGGTGAACAGTATTTCTCCCACTTACACGCGAACGAACCTCGTCGAACATTTTCTTGAGACCGAAGAAGGGCAAGCGGTCTATCCGACGTGGATAGAGATGACCCCGATGAAAGCCATGGCTGACCCCACCGATTTGCAGGGAGCGGCAGTGTTTTTGGGCTCCGCCGCATCAGACTTTATGACCGGCGCCGACATCGTCATCGACGGTGGATATCTCGCCGTCTAGGTCAGATTGTCTCCGGGCTGGGCTTTGACGTAACCAGCTGAGTGAAGGAGAGAGAGGAATTCGCGATAATTCGCGTCGAGACGCTGCACCAGCTTGGTGTCGGGCTCGATGGTTCGGCGGGTTGGTAAGAGCGCCTGGCTTATGTCGTGAAGGCTTTCTCCGTTAGCTGTGGCGCAGGCAATCAGTGCGGCGCCAATGGCGCTGTCCGTGTGTGCGGGTAAGAATATTTCCCTGCCAAGAATGGTGGCTCGAAGCTTATTCCAGCCACGGGACTTGCTTGCGCCCCCGCTGACGTGGTGGCGCAGCGACGGGGCACCCAGTTGACCCAGGATGTCTAGCCCCAGGCGTTCCACAAAGCACACGCCCTCAATTACGGCACGAACGCGATTGGCTGGGCTGGTGGCGACAGCGGAGGATAGAGCCGTGGCCTCTTTATTGCTGAAAGGGAAGCGTTCACCGACCCCCACGAGTGGGTAGTGAGCGATACCCGCAGGCTCAGCGCGGCTCGCGATATCGACAAATCGGTGGAGTGCCTCGTCGTCATGGAGGCCTTCGATTGTGCGTAGAGAACCCACCCCTACATTGGATGCCCCACCGGGCAGAAAGTGGCCATCGGGGGAAAGGTGTGAGTACACACCCCGGGAGGTGTCGATTACCTGGCAGGAACTGACGGCTTTAAGGACCAGAGTGGTGCCGAGCACACCCACGGTGTCACCGGGTCTCATTGCGCCGGTTGATATTTGGGAGGTGCACCCATCGGTCATCCCGGCCACAAGAGCCACCCCTGGCTGAAGACCAAGCGTGCTCGCAGGCGTGGAAGCGAGGACGCCCAGCGTGGAGCCAGCGTTCGCCAACCCAGGCAGTACCGAAGGGGGAATATCGAGGGCCGAGAAGAGTTGGTCTGGCCACGTTAGGTTCAGAGGGTTCACCGCAGATTTCAGATGGTGGGAATTATCCGCCATGAGTACAATCCCGCCCGCAAGATCCGCGAGGATAACATCGGCGGGGGAAAGAATCTTTACGGCGGGGGTGTTACGAGCTAGCCACCAGAGTCGCCCGACTGACTGATGGGGAGTATCAGGGACGAGGGTGCGCACAGCCTCGGAAACGTCGGCAGTGGCCCGCTCGTCGTTATACATGAGCGCGTCCCCCAGGGGCCGTCCTGCTCCATCACAAGGAACCAAGGTCCCCGAGGTCGCGGTCACGCAGATTGCGCCCACGCCACGAGCGCGTTTCCCGAGCGCGTCGACGAGTGCGCTGAGGGCTTTCCTCGCAGCTTGGGCGTATTCGGGGGATTGAGAAACGCGTGCGCCGCTCTCCCTCATTGGAGCGGGTAACGAAACCTCGACCGGACCAACGAGTAGGGAACCAGAGTCCGGGTCCAATGCCACTGCTCTGAGGTGTGCAGTAGCGACATCAATGCCTATAGCAATCGTTGCGACGTTCATGGGGTGGGCTGCACTCCTAGTGCGGTGAACAGCAGGGGTTGGAGCTCATCGAGTCCACTCACTACCCAGGTGGCGACACCAAGCTGGTCGGTCGTCGGGTGATCCGGCGCCTCGCCGCGCAAAATCCATGCAGACCGCAGACCGAGAGTGGAGGCAGGCAACACGTCGGTGTCAAAGCGGTTCCCAATGTGGACTGCCTCGTGAGCTTCAACACCGAGGTCTCGAAGTGCCCAGTGGAAAATCTCGGGTTGGGGCTTCTCGAATCCCACCAAACCTGAGAGCCCCCAGGAGCTGATGAACGGAGCGACACCATCCCTGGTGAGAGCCTCTTGGGTGGCTAGTTCTTGGTTGGCGATGATGCCAACGCGGACATGAGGAGACATCGCACGAAGAAACGGCAACACATCGGCAAAGAGTGTGCCCTCCGGGTGGCGCCAATAGGGAGCAAGGGCGTGGTGTAGCTCGCTTGCTCGGTCCTGGTCGCCGAGAAACTCTCGGGCAAAAGATTTTCGCATTGAAGCGCCTTCTGTGTTTCGCACAAAGTCGAAGAGCTCACCGACCTGGGCCGTTGTTACGGACTCGCGCCCACCTTCCTTCCGCAGTTCGTTGATAGCTCTGATTGCTGCTCCCAGAAAATTCTCGTCGGGGTATAGCGGCCCGCCGACGTCGAGGAATACCGCACGAAGCGGTGAGCTCACTTTAAATCCCAGAGAGATTATGGCGCCGTTCGGCCATGTCTTCTCGGTGGAAGTAGCTCTCGACAGCCTCGGCGCCTAAGGCCACCACCCCGCCAGCGGCGAAGGCTTGCAGGCGAACTTGGGCTCCTTTGTACGCCATCTCGGTGACTGCCTCTACTCCAGCAGCAGTGTCTGCCAGGGCGACAATGCCATGGTTTCCCAACAAAATCAGGGAGGGCAAATCCTGGTGGGCGCTCCAGTACTCGCGCACCCGCGCAAGAAAAAGTCGACCCAGATCGATGCCCGGTTGGGCATAAGGAACGTAAAGGGTGTGGCCAATGACAATGGCTTCGTCGGAGTAGACGAAGCTCTCAAAGGCGGTCTCCTGGTGCACACTGGCGAGGAGTGCGACGAGCGCTGTGGGGTGAGTGTGGCCGACGAACGCAGTGGGACGAAGCGACTGGATTGCGACGTGAATGAGAGTCTCAATCGAGCCGCGGCGTTTGAGACCATCGTGTTCCCCTGCGTCGAGATGTGTGCTGAGATCTCCTTGGGTAGCAGTGGGGGAATCCATCAGCTCGATGAGGGGCTCTACCTCACACACCACAAAGTCTTGTGGGCTCGCAGTCGCCATCATCGCTCCGGAAGCCTTCACCACAATTCTTTGGTCATCAAGGCGCTGAGAGGTATTCCCCTCTGCCAAAATCACGAAATCTTTGTCTCGGTCACCCAAGGAGTGCGTCAGCGCAACGAGTTCGGGGGACACTACTTCGGGATTCCAGGTGCATGCCATGGGGTTCCTTTTGATGGTGGTTGAGTGGCTGGTTAGTCGCCGGAGAGGTCCGCAACATCGTCTCCCGAGAGTAAATCCTGCGAGATGGGAACGGCAATGATGGGCATTCCCGCCTCAGAGCATGTCTGGGCAAACTCTAAGGAAACGTTTTCATCGGTATAGATACGGGTCACTTGGGCGGGAACCGCGAAGGAGTTCAGACCAAATTGGGCCGCTTTTTCACTTGAGATGAGCCCGTACACATTGAGGCAAGAGGCGGCAAGCGCACGTTTTGTCACCGCTTCTCCGTGGTCTAGCTCCATCAGCCCAAGCTGCGTAGAGACACTCACCGCACCAAAGAAGCCGTGAGTGATCGGACCTCGGCCTTCAAGGGAGGGTCCGAATGTCGCGACCAAGGAAGCAGAGGATCGACGTAGGACTCCGCCGAGCATGATGACCATCGCGTCGGATTCCTCCATCAGCAAGGACGCCGAAGGCAAGCTGTTAGTGATGACGACCAGGTTTTTCCGGTCGAGCAGGGCCCGAGCGAGGTAATAACCTGTCGTGGAAGAATCGATGGCAATCGTGTCACCGTCGTTCACGACGCGGGCAACATGTCGAGCAATCGCTCTCTTCTCTGTGGCGCGGCGCTGCAGGCGGTAGCTGAAGTGGCCCTCGTCTGACGAAGAAACTTTGATTGCACCTCCGCGGATGCGCCGCAACAATTGGCGCCCCTCGAGCGCCTCTAAGTCTTTACGCACCGTAACCTTGGAGACGCCCAATTTAGTTGCCAGCTCTTGGACCTGGACCACACCGTAGGCCGCCAGGTCTTTCAGGACGGCGGACTCGCGCTCTCGCTCAGTATTCGCGGGCATGAGAATCCTCGTCGGTTGGACTTCGAATGATGACCCTATAGAACCACAATACTTTCGTTTGCGAAAGTTAAACAAACCTAGGAAATGCGTCTTTCTTTCGTTGCCCGATTTGGCGGTCGCAAGGGTCATCTGGGAGTCGAAGGCGGATTAGGCCAGTGAGCCTTTCGCTTTGGTACGCAGACGATTCTGAACATCGTGAAATAAGGGGCGACTGAGGTCAACTTGCCCACACAGGTGGGGCGCATACCTCTTTGGTTTTTGCTCGCTAAACGATGGCGTGACCGCGTTGGCTTTGTCCTGAGCGAGGTTGGTGAGCAGGGTTTGGATTGTGGTGATTGTGAGGGTCAAATCAGCATAGTTCGTGGCGTCGAGCAGGACTATAAATTTGGCGACACTCGTGACGACCGTGGTGGCTGCATGGATGATTCGTCGTCACAGGGCGTGGGGTTTGTCGGGCACAGGTGGCATCGTGCCGCGCGTATTTGACCGCACCCTGAACAGAGGAATACGGTCCGCTAACGAGTTGCTTCTCCACCGCGGTGTCGTGTTGGAAACACAACACATGCCGGAGCACCACGTGACCGTTTCTGTTCAACGCTGACGTTGCCGTGAGATTTATACGGTCTTCACCGGGTGAAAAACGCTTCCCGGTGCCCCACCCACTCCTCTACCCGATGGTCCGGCAACTCACCCCGGTTGCCGGTGGCTTCCCCGATTGGAGGGGGCGGCACCCTGTTTTCAGGGTGGGTGCTGTCGCCTCGAATACCTACCTGTGGGCCCGCGTAGACGCCCGGGGAGCCGTCATTGTGAGCAAGGGCAGCATTCGCTTCGGTTGTGCGAACGTCGGTTAAAGATTGAAGCTCCAGAGGCCTCAAGACACCGGCCCTGGGAGAATTCTAAGCATTAAGCGGCCGATACGCTGCGTCGGCCGGTGCAGCAGAGCGTTCAATCACACCGGCGTTGTCGAAACCTTCGACCCAAGCGGTTGCGGACTGAAGGGTTTTGCCAGGATCAACATGGCGCTTGATTCGCCGCGAAAGTCTCACCGTCTCAGGGATATCGACATAGATACACAGATTGAGAAGGCTGCTGATTGGTCGCCAATTCTCGTCTTTGAGCTGCAGATAGTTTCCCTCCAAAATGATGAGTTGGTGCGCAGACTCCACCACAATAGAGTCATCGATAGCGTCTTCTGCGTGTCAATTAAAGGTGGGGAACAAAACAGGTTTGTCGCCCGCCTTGACCACGGCGAGCTTCGCGGCAAGACCAGCAGTGTCGAAGGTGTCTGGTGCTCCCATACGATCCCGGCGACCCAGCGATACCAACGTCGCTTGGGAGTAGTGGAAACCATCCGCTGGAATGACCACGTGGGGAGTAGATAAGTTCTGAGACAGCTCTGCTGCCAGGGTACTTTTGCCACTCCCCGGGGCCCCGAAAATCCCAAATATTCAGCGGGGGGCAACGCTCGTTCGCCACGCGAGCATACCTCGAACGGTGGCTAATGGGCGCATGCCTTTATTCTCCACCCCGGGGGTTCAGGTCTTCTGTTGGCAGAGAGAGCGCTCCACGTACCGTTGGTCCTCTAATCTCGTCTTGACGGGCTGGGTGGGGGCTCTCTCACCCGGGAGAACGGCACGATTGCTTCTGTTATGGAGAGATTGGTTATAGGAAAAAGGGGAAAATGAGTCTTCGGGATATCGAAATTCACGGGGAACTGGGCCTCGAGGACGTTCGCACCAAGCCCGCGTTGTGGACCCCTGAGCTTGTGATGCGCACGGCGTCACGGAGGGAACACAGGGACTTGTGGCTGGTGATGTAGCGCTAGTCCTAAGCCGGGACAATCGGCATGGTCACCGCGCAATCTGCTCTTTCCAAGTGCTGATCAAAACCACGTCTTACAGAGACAGAGAACTACTGTCAGCCACGATATTGTTGGCTCTCAAGGCTTGAGCCAGGGTGGGCTGGCTGGCTGGTATCGGTAGCTAGCAACTTTTGGACCTACAGAGAAGCCCTGACACCTATGCGTCATGTTGACACTCGCAAACAGCCGACGTAAAGTATATTTGAACGATTCAATGTGCGGGTTCGGAGCCGACTTTTTCCGACAGACGGGCTAAAAAAGTTCACGGAAGCGACACACTGACCTTTTCCCAACAGAAGGAAACAACGATGTTAATCGGTTGCCACGGATTAGTTTTTAGCGGTGTTTTTGATCAAGCGGGTGTTGATAAAGCTGCACGGATGACGGCTGAAGCCGGCTATAACCTGCTCGAGCTTCCCCTGCTCGATCCCTATTCTTTTGATGTTGAATCGGCGAAGAAGTCGCTCGCTCCTTTTAACCTTCAGATATCGTCCTCCATGGGGCACAGCCTCGATTCGGATATATCGAGTGAAGATCCTGATGCTGTCAAGGCGGGCGAGAATAAGCTCAACAAAATCCTCGAGATTCTGCACGAACTGGAGTCTCGTTATCTCGCTGGTGTCATCTACAGCGCGCTCAACAAGTACCAGCAGCCAGCGAGCGCCGCAGGCCGCCAAAACAGTATGGATGTGCTCCGGCGGGTAGCCGAGCGGGCGCAGGGGATGGGCATTCAACTCGGACTCGAAGTGGTCAACCGCTACGAGACCAACATTATGAACACTGCACGTCAGGGACTGAGTTACCTAAAGGAACTGGACCATTCAAATGTTGGGATTCATCTCGACACCTATCACATGAACATCGAGGAGTCGGATATGTTCCAGCCGGTCCTCGATTGTGGGGACAAGCTGGTATATGTGCACGTTGGCGAAAGCCACCGTGGCTACCTAGGCTCGGGAAATGTTGATTTCGATAACTTTCACAAGGCACTCGACCGCATCGGATATTCCGGACCCATCACTTTCGAGTCGTTCTCTAGTGCTGTGGTGAGTCCGGACCTGAGCTCAATGCTCGGTATTTGGCGCAATTTGTGGGACGACTCAGCTGACTTGGCCCAGCACGCCTATCACTTCATTCAGGGCAAGCTGCGTGCCACCGAGACCATCTCGATGCACTAGGGGTAGGCGTAGCCCGTGCAGAAAGTGTGTTTTCAACTCCAGGTGAAGCCCGACCGGCTCGACGAGTACGTGATGCGTCATCAGCCGGTTTGGCCTGAAATGTTGGTAGCCCTGGCTAACACCGGCTGGCACAACTACTCGCTGTTTCTGCGTGAGGACGGCTTACTGATTGGCTATTTTGAGACCGAGTCCCTGGAAAAAGCACGTTCTGGCATGGCAGCCACCGACGTCAACGCGCTCTGGCAGGCAGAGATGTCCGAGTTTTTTGTCGACTTGGAGGGAACCCCGGACCAGGGTTTTGCCCAACTGACCGAAGTTTTTAATTTAGAAACTCAGCTCACAGCCCTCACAGGCACCGACAAAAAAGGATAACCCCATGGCAATGACCGATGCGCAACTGGATACTTTGGCGCTGCAAGAGATTGAAATTCCCTCCTGGGCATTTTCCAACACTGGCACGCGCTTTCGGGTGTTCGGTCAGCCGGGGGTGCCCAGGACTGTGTTCGAAAAGCTGCAAGACGCTGCGAAGGTTCACGAACTCACCGGTATTGCTCCCCGGGTGGCAGTGCATTACCCGTGGGACAAGACCGATGACTATGACCACATGCGCTCGTTCGCTGCGGACCTCGGGGTCGAGCTGGGGACGCTGAACTCGAACACCTTCCAGGATGAGGACTACAAGTACGGCAGTGTCACGCACTCAGACCCAAAGATTCGGCAAAAAGCAGTTGACCACCACTTCGAGTGCATTGACATTATGCATAAAACTGGCTCGCGGGATCTCAAAATTTGGCTCGCCGATGGCACCAATTACCCCGGTCAGGACGATATGCGAGGCCGCCAGGACCGCCTAGCTGACTCTCTCCAGAAGATTTATTCCCATATGAGTGACGACCAGCGCTTGATTCTGGAGTACAAGTTCTTCGAACCGGCGTTTTACCACACTGATGTGCCGGACTGGGGTACCTCGTTTGCACACTGTCTCGCCTTAGGAGACCGTGCGAAGGTATGCCTCGACACGGGCCACCACGCTCCAGGGACCAACATCGAATTCATCGTGGCCCAGTTGATTCGTCTGGGAAAGCTTGGCTCCTTCGACTTCAACTCACGCTTTTACGCTGATGACGACCTCATCGTAGGTTCTGCTGACCCGTATCAGCTCTTTCGCATCATGGTCGAGGTTGTGCGAGGAGGGGCTTTGGATAAAGGCTCTGAAGTCGCATTTATGCTCGATCAGTGCCACAACATCGAAGAGAAACTGCCCGCGCAGATTCGTAGCGTTCTGAACATTCAGGAAATGACCGCGAGGGCCCTCTTGCTTGATCGCGACGCGCTGACCGAGGCTCAGCTCGCAGGGGATGTCTTGGGCGCAAATGACATCTTTATGAACGCCTTCTATGTCGATGTTCGCCCCCAGTTGGCCACGTGGCGAGCTTCTCGGGGTCTTCCCGAAGACCCCGTAGCGCACTACATGGCCTCTGACTACCGCACCACTATTCACCAGGAGCGTTCCGGTGGCACGCAAATGAGCTGGGGCGCTTAAGCGCTCGAGCCCGACTAACAAGAAAGAACAAGAATGACCTCGCACTCCGCTAAAGAACTGCTTAATCGCTCGCATCGGCTTGGCCAAAACCCTCAGAACACAAATTACGCGGGCGGGAATACCTCCGCCAAGGGGACAGTTAAGGACCCGGTCACCGGCGGCACCGTTGAGGTGATGTGGGTGAAGGGCTCCGGAGGCGACCTCGGTACTCTCACGGAGGAGGGGTTGTCCACGCTGCGCCTTGATAGGTTCTTGGCCCTTGTGGGCGTCTATCCCGGTGTTCAGGGCGAAGACGAGATGGTCGAGTTGTTGGAATACTGCTTGCACGGTCGAGGCGGAGCGACACCGTCGATTGATACGGCGATGCATGGGCTCGTCGATGCACCCCACGTTGATCATCTCCACCCGGATTCCGGTATTGCGATTGCGACGTCTATCGATGGAGAGAAGCTGACGAAGAAAATATTCGGTGGAACGGTGGCTTGGGTGCCGTGGCGCCGACCGGGTTTTCAATTGGGGCTCGATATCCAGAAAATCCAAGCGGAGAATCCAACAGCAATCGGCTGCATATTGGGTGGTCACGGTATTACTGCATGGGGCAAGACCAGCGCAGAGTGCGAAGCCAATAGCCTCAAAATCATTGCTGAATGCGAAAAGTACATCAAGCAACACGGCAAAAAAAATCCGCTGGGGAAAAAGATTCCCGCGCACAAACCGCTGTCCGCCAAAGGCAGACACGCCCGTGCAGCTGCCCTCGCACCTGCGATTCGTGCGATGGCGTCGACGGAGAAGGTTCAGGTGGGCCACTTCGTCGACGATCCCATCGTCCTGGAGTTCTTGGAACACGAGAAGCACAGCACGCTGGTGCCCCTTGGCACTAGCTGTCCAGACCATTTCCTGCGCACCAAGGTAAAACCTTTGCTTCTCGATTTGCCGCCCAGCGCGCCCGTTGAGCAGGCCATTGAGCGTTTGCAGAAGCTTCACGAGGAGTACCGTGAGGAGTACCAGGGGTACTACAAGAAGCACGCCAGCAAAGATTCACCAGCGATGCGCGGTGCTGACCCGGCGATTGTGCTCGTCCCTGGCGTCGGCATGTTCAGTTTCGGCGCAAACAAACAGACCGCTCGCGTTGCAGGAGAGTTCTATATCAACGCCATCAACGTCATGCGCGCTGCCGAGGGAATCTCAAAGTATCAGCCGATTAACGACGCGGAAAAGTTCCGGATTGAGTACTGGTCTCTCGAAGAGGCCAAACTCCAGAGGATGCCCAAGCCCAAACCCCTTCAAGGCCGAATCGCCCTAGTCACGGGTGCAGCGTCGGGTATCGGGAAAGCAATTGCTATCAGGCTTGCTCAGGAGGGTGCCTGCGTGGCGGTGGTTGACCTTGATCTGAAGAAGGCGCAGGCGACTGCAAAGGAGCTTGGTGGTCCCGACGTTGCCGTGGGTCTCAAAGCGGACGTTTCTAACAAAGCCGAGGTGGAAGCTGCGGTCCATGACACCGTGGTGGCTTTTGGCGGCTTAGATCTGGTGGTGAACAACGCCGGTCTTTCGAAGTCCGGATCGTTGTTGGAGACAACGGTTGCCGATTGGGATTTGCAGCACGACGTGATGTCCAAGGGGTCGTTCTTGGTGTCCCAAGCCGCGGCCAAGGTGCTTATTGGCCAGAAGCTTGGGGGAGATATTGTCTATATTTCTTCGAAGAATTCGATCTTCGTGGGCCCCAATAACATCGCGTATTCGGCTGCCAAGGCGGACCAGGCTCACCAGGTCCGCCTCTTAGCGGCGGAGTTGGGTGAATATGGGGTTCGAGTCAACGGCATCAACCCCGACGGAGTGGTTCAGGGATCTGGAATTTTCTCTGGGGGTTGGGGCGCTGCGAGGGCAGCTTATTATGGTGTCCCCGAGGCAGAGCTGGGAAAATACTACGCTAACCGCACTTTGTTGAAGCTTGAGGTGTTGCCTGAGAATGTCGCAAATGCGGTGTTTGCGGTGTGCGCAGGTGACCTGACACACACCACGGGACTCCATATCCCCGTAGACGGTGGTGTGGCGGCCGCTTTCTTGCGTTAGGCCTGCTGTCGCGTAGACCGGAAGACACCTGTCTTTCGGTCTACGCTTTTTTGAACATTCACGGCTCGGAGCTAAATACCGCCGAAACGTTTCTTGGTCGCCGCGTTAAGAAGCGAGGCGCCAATCAGCACCAAACCTAAAGCCAACAGCGGAGTCTGCGCTCCGATGTTGCCCGGGATGGCGAGCAAGATACCAGCGTTGAGCCACACGATTAAGAGGGCCGCTATTAACACTCCACCTACTCGTCCAATACCGCCGGTGATGGCCACGCCACCGAGCACGGCGATGGTAATCGCGGGCAGAGCCATGCCGCTGCCCGATGTTCCAGCGTCTGGCCTGGCGGACGCGAACTGGGCAACCGTATAGATAGCGACCAGGCTTGAGATGAGACCAGAGAGCACGAACGCCCCCATCCGCGTAGCTTTGACATTAATCCCGGTCCAGAGTGCGGCTACGTCATTGGTGCCAATGGCATAAAGCTTGCGCCCATAGACAGTCTTGTTCATCACGATCCACACGATGATGGCGGTGGGAATCAAGAAGGTAATAACGCCGAGGGGAATCGGTGGGATAAAAGACAGCCCTGGAATCGGAACGGCTTTTGCTGCTCCGTAAAACTCTTGAATCCTCTCAGAGTTGACGGGCTTTTGACCACTGAATACCAGCGCCAAGGAGCGGTACGCGTAATAGGTCGCGAGCGTCATAATGAGCGGTGGGAAACCCGCATAGGCGATGAGGACACCGTTGATGCCTCCTAGTACCGCACCGATAAGCATGGTCGCCACAATTGCCGCGAACAAGCTCCACCCCCACACACCGTAGGAAAAACCAAAGAAAATCCCGGAAAGTGACACCATCGACCCCACAGAGAGGTCAATGCCACCGCGCCCAGAGACAATCACAATCAGCTGGGCGAGGGCCAACATTGCGAGACCCACCAAGGAAATGGTGCTGGAGGCTAAGTATTTGACGTCGTAGGGTCCGCTGAGGGTTCCTTGGGCGTCCATGATGCTCATGACGAGGAGCAACACCACTGTCACAAGACCCAGAAGCGCTGGGCGCTGTGTCAGCAAGGTCATCCCAAAGCGCTGGAAGGCACCCAATAATGCGTGGCCCCGTTCGGAGGTTGGCTCTTTTTGGGGTGCCTTCTTTTTTACTGTTGTCTGTGTCATAACGACTTCTTCCTAGCCCTCGCTCGCAACATATCCGCACCAACGGAAATAATGATGAAGAGACCAACAAAAAAGTTGGCCAAGTTTGAGGGCCAGCCCAGCTGGGTGACCCCGGTAACGACTGTTTGCACCAGGATCGCGCCCAGTAGCGTGCCAAACACGGAGCCTCGACCACCCATGATTGTTGTCCCACCGATGACCACGGCTGCGATGACCGCGAGTTCTCGGCCTTGACCGACGTTTTGCATGAGGGAGTTGGTTCCTTGAGCGACCACCATCAAAGCCCCCAGCCCTACCAACCCACCGGTGACGACGTAAGCGCTCAAGACTCTCGTCTGCACTGGGATGCCCGCTAAGCGGGCAGCATTTTGATTACCACCAATGGCGTAAAAGCTGCGACCCCAGGCTGTGTTGCGCAGGAACCACCAGCCGGCAATCATCACTACGACGGCGATAGTAAAGCTGACGGGAATTCCGAATACCCGGCCACCGGCTCCGTTTCCAAAAATGTCAAGGGTGCCCGGAATGCCGTTCACGGTTTGAGAGCCGAAAATTCGAAGCCCAAGGTACTGGAAGAGGTTCAACGTCCCAAAGGTGATGATGATCGCATGGACCCCTCCGTAGGCGACTAAGAGGCCATTGATCAAGCCCAGTATCAGGCCGAGGACAATGGCCGTCGGAATCACGCCCCAGAGGGGCAGGTCGACTTCAACCATGAGGCGAGCTGAGATGACGGCGGTGACCATGATGCCTGCTCCGACAGAAATATCGATACCCGCGGTAATGATGATGAACGTCATTCCCACACCAATCAGCGCAATGGGAGCTACTGAGCCCAATAAAGGCCGAACAGAGCTGGCGGTGAGGAACGCCGGGGTGAAGAAACCCAGCAGGATCCACAAAACCAACAAGACACCAACCAGCGCCCATTCCTGACCAGAAACCAGGGGAGGCAGGATGCGTGCGGGCTTTTCCATTTCAGGCGCTGGGGTCGTCAGGGGTTTCTCGCTCATGAACCAACCTTCACAATCTCTCCAGCCGCGGCAGCCAGTAATTCCACCTGCGTTGCATCTGGTCCGAACTCTCTCACGATGGCGCCATTTCTAATGACGATGACTCGGTCTGCGATGCGCTGCACCTCACCTAGGTCCGAGGTCACCACCAGAACACCGGTTCCCTTTTCGGCAAGTTCTGTGACGATACGGTGAATCTCCTCTTTTGCGCCGACGTCAACACCCTGGGTTGGTTCCGCCAGAACCATTAGTGCGGGGCGTTTGAGTAACTGTCGGGCCAACACCACCTTTTGCGCGTTGCCACCGGACATGGCACTGACCGGTTGAAGCGTGTTGGGGGTCTTGATGGACAACGTATCCACCTGCTCTTCGGCCAACCTTTTTTCGGTCCGAGCCTCAGCCCAGCCTCTCACCTTGGAGAGCATTTCTAAGCGCCCAATGGTGATGTTGAAGCCAATACTCTGGAACGAGAAGATGCCCTGTTGTGACCTGTTAGCTGGCAGTAACGCAATTCCGGCCTTCTTTGCTTGAGCAGGGTGCCGAATCACCATTGCTTTTCCTTGAAAAATCAGCTCTCCCTGGGGTCGCTCAGTCATGCCGTAGATCGCCCCGGCAATACTCTCTGCCCCCGACCCCACTAGGCCAAAGACGCCGACAATTTCACCTTTAGCAACAGTGAGATTCACTGCCTGGAATTTGCCACTCAGCGTTAGGTTCTTTAGCTCCAGAACAATCTCGTCGGATACATTAGTGCGGGTCCGGGAGTGGTTTGAGAGGATTCCACCGACCATCATCTCGGCAATCTGGCGAACAGTGAGCTCGGATATTGGCCTCGAGTCAATAGTGTGGCCGTCGCGCATGATGGTGACTTCGTCAGCGATACGAAAGAGCTCATCGAGGCGGTGCGAAATATAGATAATTGCGACACCGCGAGCCGCCAGCCTCCTCACCACTTCGAAGAGGACGTCAATTTCAGCGTCGGTGAGGATGGCGGAAGGCTCATCGAGAATGAGGACTTTTGCGTCGGTTGCTAGCGCTTTCGCGATGGACACTTGTTGTTGTTGGGCGACGGAGAGAGCCCCCACGGCGGTGGCCGCGATGTTTGATTCGAGACCGACGGTCTCGAGGAGTTCGCGTACTTGGTCTGCTTCTTGCTTCCACTGAATACGGCCACTCTTGGTGATTTCGCGGCCGATAAAAATGTTTTCTGCGACGCTGAGCTCGGGAAACAGCTGCGGCTCCTGGTACACGGTTTGAATGCCAAGGCTGATGGCCTCACCGGTGGAACTGATGGTTACGGGAGTACCGTCGAAGGCAATGGTTCCGCCGTCTGCTTTTTCGGCACCGGCAATTATTTTGATGAGAGTAGATTTTCCCGCGCCATTTTCCCCTACGAGAGCGTGTACTCGACCGCTCCGAATGGTCATATCGGCGTGGACAATAGCTTTCACCCCGCCGTAGCTCTTGGAGATGTTGGTTACTTGGACGCGGGGGCCAGGCGGTGTCGCTGCAACTTCATTGTCAACCACGGAAATACAACTTTCTCAGAAATAAACGACAAGCCTAGGAGCTAAAGACTAGGGCTATGTCTAGGGATTTCGATGACCAGAGGTGTGGTGCCCGGCGAACCGGGCACCACACCAACCGCTGGATTAGTAGCTGAAGTTATCTACGTTGTCCGAGGTGATCTGCAGGGCAGGGCCGAGCAGAAGAACCTTGGTAGCGGCGTCAAACGATGCGTCTGGAATACGCTCAGCAACGGCGCCCGAAGGGGCGAGGTCGCCACCGGTGGCAAGCTGGAAGCCAGCCCACGCGGTCAGATACCCAAGGTTCTCAACGTCCCACAGAATGGCGGCGCTGGAGGAACCATCAGCAAGGTATTCCTTCATGGACTGGGGAGTACCCAGACCAACGGAGAAGACCTGACCGATTTTGTCAAGGTCGCGGATTGCCTGCGCGGCACCCGGAGCCGAGGTGGTGCACTGGCCAATCAGACCAGTCAGGTTGGGGTTTGCGTTCATCAGGTTGGTTGCGAACTCAGTGCCCTTGGCCTGGTCTTCACCGGCATACACAATCTCGGTGAGGGTGGCGTCGGGGTATGCCTCAGCAACGTAGACCTCTTGAACAGCAATCCACGCGTTGAGGTTGGCTGCGGTTTCACCACATGAAACGATGGCAAATTCACCGGTCCCACCCATAGCGGTCATCAGTGCGTCGATGATTCCTTGTCCGATACCCTCTTCGGAAGCCTGGTTCACAAAGACCTCACGCACGGAGTTCGGGGCGTCAGTGTCAGAAGTTGCAACCTTGATGCCGGCTGCAGCAGCTTCCTCGAGCAGAGGAGCCATGGAGTCGGGGTCGTTGGGAGCAACAATCAGAACGTCAACACCCTGCTGGATGAAAGAGCGCACGATGTCAGCCTGTGCAGCAGCGTCAGCCTCGACAGGGCCCTGGTAGAGCCACTCGAAACCGTATTCTGCAGCAGCAGCAATGCCACCAGTGTTCATGGCCTCAAAGTAGGGGACACCCTGGAGCTTCGGAACGAATGCAACTTTCAGCATTTCGCTGGACGCAGCAGGAGCCTCTTCGGTTGCAGCAGGAGTCTCTGCGGTGGTGCCAGCGGCACAACCCGTAAGAACCAGTGCTGACAACGCGGCGGTTGCGCCGGCTGCCCGTAACAGGTTTTTTATTACCATTATTTCTTGCCTCTCTTATTTTTCTGGGGCAGAGCTTGTGCTCTTGCCTTCTGTGTAACCAGCGTGTTGCTGGAGACATTTTCTCAGATCACTCTGGCCGCCAAAGTGGCCGACAGTGCCCTAAATTCTTTGCCCAAATCAGCATACTTTTCCGAGTTGCGGGGGACGTATGTGCGTTCTTGAACGCTTGCCGACACGACTTTCCACGCTTCTTCGATGGTGTCTATTTCTCCCAGTGCCATCAGCTGTACGACAGCATTACCCAGCACCGTGGCTTCGGAAGCACCGGTGATGACGGGGAGCCCCGTCGCGTCGGCGGTGGCCTGTTGCAACAAAGTGTTGTTGACACCGCCCCCGACCACTCGGATGGAGTCAATTTTTTGACCGCTCGCTTCGGCCAGGTCCTCGGCCGCAATTCGGTAGCTCATCGCCAAAGAATCGATGATGGTGCGCACAATTTGAGCCTGGGTCTCAGGAACCGGGTAGCCAGCAGCCCTGCAGTATTCCTGGATGCGCCCTGGCATCCCGCCGGGGGACAAGAAGGCGTTATCTGCCGGGTCCACGAGGCTACGAAGTGCTGGTTCTCGGGCGGCGAACTCCACCAGATCGGCGTAGTCCTTGGAGTCCCCCGACTCGGCCCAGGCGCGACGACACTCTTGCAACATCCAGAGCCCCATCACGTTACGGAGTAGCCGGATATTGTTGGGATAACCCGCCTCGTTGGTGAGGTTGAACCTAAGAGTGTCCGCGGTAATGACGGGTAGAGGGGTAATCACACCCACGAGTGACCAGGTTCCTGAGGAAATAAACATGCAGTTCTTGTCGACATCGGGAATGCTCACCACAGCACTGGCAGTATCGTGCGCTGCGGGCAATATGACGTGGGTCTTAGCTAAACCTCCTGAGGCCAGGTCGCCAACCACGTTGCCCAGCACGGCGCCAGGCTGAGCTACCTCGGGGAATAAATGCCGGGGTAGAGATAGCTCGTCGATGAGATCCCACGCCCAATCGCCGCGGGCCATGTCGTACATACCGCTGGTAGAGACCATCGTGTATTCAGTTACGTTGCTGCCCGAGAGCTTGCGGTGAAAAACATCGGCGAGCATCAAAAAGTAAGAAGCGTCTCTGAGTAGTTCGGGCCGCAGTGCTTGATCTGCAGCCAGGGCAAATAACGTGTTGATGGGTGCTACCTGAGATCCGGTGCGCTGGTAAAGCACATCTCGGCCAACTGTGGCAACGACGCGAGTAAAAGCCTCGCCTCGGGCTGCCTCTCGGTAGGCCAGGGGATCTTCCATGAGATTTCCTGCGGAATCAAAAAGACCGTAATCAACTCCAAAAGTGTCGACCCCTACCGAGGTTACGGTGGCAGTCTCTCCAAGATCGCGAAGACCGGCGGAAATTTCCGACCACAGAAAGTCAAAATTCCAGTGCAGACGTCCATTTCGCTTGCCAGGTTTGTGGGTGAATCTCCGGATGACAGTTAGGCCCAAACTTGATCCGTCAAAATCAACCCGGGCAACCCGACCGGATTCGGCTCCGAGATCGATTGCTCCGACCGTGAGTGCTGTCATTCTTCCGCCCATTCCTGGGCTTTTTTCTCAGCAGAAAAGAGAGCCATCGCCACGAAGGTCCCCTTCCTCTTAGTAATCTTCTTCGACTCGCTGATTAGGGTTCAAGAGTTGGACAAACAAAATCTAATCGGCTGGTTGGGAGAATATTACCCTCAAAATTGAAACGTCACCAAACGCGGATAATCGAGACCCAAAGGTGACCTTTAACACGGCTTTTGCGAAAGCCGCTGAGGTCCAGGCCGAGGAGTAGCGGGGCGGTCAAAACACCCGCGAGGCGCACTGCGAGAGCTCCGTGACCTCCAGCCCGACGGGGTCACACTGTCGACCAAGTGTGGCTAAGGTGAGCCTCGCCCGGCACACTCTCAGCTCAGCCTCTTTGTAGGTGAGAATCCCGCCGACGGTCTTTCGGCCAAAGAGCGCCTGCGGATTTCTGAGGCCTCGGCGCCTTGGGGAACTTCGGCTAGCATGGAAATCCCTGGTTCGGGGCTGGCCGCCTTAGCTCAGTTGGTAGAGCGTCTCACTCGTAATGAGAAGGTCGAGAGTTCGATTCTCTCAGGTGGCTCCAGTAAATCGCTAGATAGCCGAGTAAATAACTCCACATTCGGGTATCGGCAAGCGCAGCGAACACCAACCAATTAGACCTACCGGGACTGTCTGGGGCTTAAATTAGGACCCCTAGTTACGCAGACAGCTAGGGGGAGACTCGGGGCCACCAGAAGCGCGGAACGAGGAGAGCTAGAGGCTTCGTGAGCCGTTAAAGGGCGGGAAATTGGCAGGTCCGCTATAAGGGCCCTCGCTGTGTGCGCAGGTCAGCAGGCACCTTCCGGCGCACAGCGTACGCAAAAACAGCTCTGCGCAAAAAAAGTGCTCCCTGACCGGATAATACGCACGAGCCAAGCGCGGTAAGCACCCATGATTACGGAACCACCGCTCTACACTGAAATCACCGAGCTGGGAGGTTGCTATGTCGATAACCACCGAACGTTCCCCACAAATCGCGAGTGAGCTTGTCACAGATTCTCCATGGGTTGAGCTGAAAGAGGCGTGCATCGACCTCCAGGCAATTCAAGCCAAAGACGGCAGCGTCGCTCAGGTGGAGGACCATTCTCGTGCCCGCAAGGCTGTGGAGACCATCATCGGGTCTGTCTCCACACTTGCGCCTCGTTTCCCTCACGACGCCGAGTATCTTGACGCGGTGGCCCGTGACTGCGCGGCGTGGGAGAGCGCCGGATTTGGCATCCCCGATTTCTATGATTCTCTGTCAGCGTTTCATCCCGAGCGGACCCGGGTGGATGGCACCCCACACCTGGTCGTGTTCCCGATGTATACGCAAAACGGTTCGACCAATCGATTCTTTGAGGCTTTGCTCTGTGAGACTATTTGGCCGAAGTTTGTGGGTGTTCTTGAATCCTCCCGGTACAGCAACGCTCTTTTCGTTCCGGTCCGATTCCTTGACTACACGCCGGGATACGAGTCAAACTCGGCGGTGCTTTTTCCGGAGTCCGTGGCCGTAACGCCCCGAGTCCCTGCCGGAGCACCGGAGGGGGCTTCTGCTGAGTTACCGGTCTTTAGTTGGGGCGCAATCTTTGCCGATCGGGAGGCCGCGCGGTTTCGCTCGGTGGTTCGGCATGCGGTTGAGATCACCAAACTCGAACTACCAGCCGACGCTAAAGGACTACTCGATGACCAGGGCCTGGCGGAAGAGACTTTCGTCATGTGGGATTTAATCCACGATCGCACCCACATGAGAGGTGACCTCCCTTTCGATCCCTTCATGATTAAACAACGCATGCCTTTCTACCTCTACGGTCTGGAGGAGCTCCGATGTGATTTGACAGCTTTTCGTGAGGCGGTCACTTTGGTTCGCGCCAAGAAAACAGATGCGACAACCCGTAAGCACTCCCAGTTGGTGCTGTACGCGGTGGTGTTTGACCGGATTTTTCGATTTCCCCTCACCGGCGGTCGGGTCCGCAATTACGACAGTGTTGCCGGCCAATTGCTGTTTGCGTGGTTGCATCAACACCGAGTCCTCCACTGGACAGATACCCAACTGACTATTGACTGGGACGCCGTGCCCGATGTCGTCGTCGAACTCTCTGATCGGATCAACACTCTCTACTGGCGCAGCATCGATCGCCCCAAAATTGTGCATTGGATATCTGCACACGAACTCATTGCGGAGGTGTTGGCGCCCCACCCTGCATCACAGTTCCTCTCCGGAGATCTTCCATTGGACGGCACACCCGGAGAGTTCACCGATCATATTCATGATGATGAATTTCCCCTCTCGATGTTTTACGAAGCACTCGGGAAAAAACTGGGTGCAACAATTACGGCGACCGCCGGGGTTACCGGTCTCACCGCCACCGCCTAGTTGTTGCTTTTTCACCAGCTGCCACCTGCGCTTTGGCTGTAAAAAGTACTTGACCTAGACATAGTGCGGTGGAAACTACACCGAGATTCACATCCCTGCCAGCCGAGGCGCCGTGCTCTACATGCCCGCTAACTCACTCGACATACCCCCGGGCGCGTGGCACCGATTATCCTTGTCCAGTGATCGGACTCGGCACCCTGCTCAACATCACCACCATCGTGGTTGGTGCCACCATCGGCGTCCTCATCGGCAAGCGACTCCCAGAGCGCACCACCCGGGTCGTCACTGACGCTCTCGGGCTGGTTACCATCGTGCTGGGCGGCCTTAACCTGGTCTCGCTCACTGATGCGGACTTCGTGGACGTGGTTGGCGCGGGTGGCACGTTTCTCGTCGTCATCGGAGCTCTGCTCATTGGCAGCATCATCGGGTCGTTGGCGGGCATCGAGTCGTGGCTCGAACGCTTGGGTGGTTGGCTACAAAATAGGCTGACGCGACGAGACCACAGTGCGGCATCCGACACCGCGGTGGGCGCCGGTGCCTCCCCGCCCACCGCCGATGGCCTGACAGATGCCCCGCTCACCGTTACTGCCCGTGAGCGATTTATTAACGGCTTCGTGGATGCGTCACTGGTGTTCGCAATCGGACCCCTCGCCATACTGGGAGCTTTTCAGGATGGCACCGGTCAGGGCTTCGACCAGCTGGCCCTCAAATCAACCCTCGACGGCTTTGCCTCGATTGCGTTTGCCGCCTCACTCGGCTGGGGTGTCGCTTTTTCGGCTATACCCGTGGGCATCTGGCAGGGCATACTGACCGTGCTTGCTTTCAGCCTCGGCTCCGTCATGTCGGGGGCAGCAATCGCGGCTCTTACCGCGACGGGCGGCGTGCTTCTGTTGGGAGTAGGGCTGCGCCTGCTAAACCTGCGCGCAGTCGCAGTCGCCGACATGCTTCCCGCACTCATCATCGCGCCGCTACTGACCGTCGGTGTGCAGATGTTTCTGGGTTAGGTGGCTTCGTAGGCAGGGGCACTCCCACGGCACACATCTGGCAACATCAGCGTACGATCAAGCTGAACGGGCCGAAGAGGCCCACACTAAAGGAGACGTACGATGGGTGAAAAATCTGCGCGCAAGAACACCACAAAAACTGTGGCGTCGAAGTCGCTGAAAGAGAAACGCGTCGCCAAAGCCGACAAAAAGGCGGCAGGTAGTCGTGCACAGAACTCTGACGCCATTACGAAGGCAACAAAGCACTAGGCCCTCAACGGGGGTGAAGGTTTCTGGTCTCGACACTGCTCCGGGAATACGGTGCAGCCCTAGTCAGACGGTCAAGCTGCGATGGCGCCATGGGCGAAAAAACGAAAGAGTGACACAAGAAGTTTGGTGCCCGGTCGGTGGGCCGATTGTGTGGGCCTCATGTCCGTCGTGGGTCATAACCGGTGGACTAGGGCGGGACCCTCCCGATTGGGACAATAATTTTACCCAAAAAGAATTCCCACCGGCTAGGGTAGGACAATGAGTGAAGAAACTTTTTCTAAAGTGATGCGCGGCTATGACACGCAAGCCGTTGATAGCCGTATGGGCGAGCTTGAAGCAGAAATCGCCTCCATATACGTACAACTGGGTGAAGCCACTGCGGTGAACACCAGTCTTCGCCTCAGCATGGTGAAACAGGTCGAGGAGGCCAGCGCCGAAGCCGCTGTGGTCTTGGGGCATGGAAGAAGCGAAGCGACTCGGATTCGATTAGCAGCCACAAATCAATCCGCCGAAATTCTTGAACAAGCCGAACTTTCCGCCAACTCACTCGTGCAGGACGCGACTGAGGCCAAAGCCGAGGCGCTCGCCGAAAAAGCGCGCACAAAAGCTTCTGCGGAGGAGATTATCGCTCTTGCCGGACGGGATGCCAGCGCCATTGTTGCGAAGTCTCAGGCCAGAGCTGACCAACTCGAGCGCGATGCTCAAGCAACCAGGGACGAGGCAACGAAGAGGGCGCAGGACAAAGACGGCCAATTGCGTTTGCAAAAAACGCAGCTTGATCGTCAGGAAGCCGAAGTTCGGGACCAGGCAGATGCTTACGCAATGCGGGTGTACCGGGAAGCGGATCAGTACTCCAAAGCTGCGGAGCAGCGCGCAGTCGATTTAGAAAAGCAAGCGGAGGAAGTCCTCATGCATGCGAGAAGAGCAGCGCACGATACGACGTCTCGTGCCATCAGCAATGCCCGCAAGCACTTAGAGGACTCCTTGGGGCTGGTGAATACAATCTTCTCTGATGTGAACGGTTCCCTGTCGGATGTTTCTCGTATCAGGCAGGTGTTGACCGACCAGGTAGAGCGTTTGTCGGTGCGCGAGCCCGCGGCACAAGAGATAACGGACGTCAGCGCACCGAGGACCAGCGAGTCCGCGAAAATCAATGAGCTTGCTGACCTGAGCAGGTCCATGACCGATGTCTCCGGTCTTGAGCACGCAGTGATGCACCAGGGCGAGGATGTACCTCTGGCGGAGCCTGAGGTACCGCAGCCGGCGGATGTGAGTGGGTTCGTGACGGATTCTTCGGACCGGGAGCCCGCGGTGATGGACCAGGGCGAGGGTGTACCTCTGGCGGAGCCTCAGGTACCGCAGCCGGCGGATGTGGCTGCGTTCGTGACAGATTCTTCGGATTTGGAGCAGGTGCTGATTGACCAGGGTGAGGGCGTAACGCCGGAGGAACCCGAAGTACAGGAGACACCGGAGGTTAATGAGCCAAGAACCCGCGCATGGTTCAAAGCCAACGGACCTATTGGGGGTGGCAAAGCGCGCTAGCGGTGCCGATAGAGGGTTTCATCCGCCCACAGTGGGCGGGTGCGAATCCACTGAAGCATCACTGAGAGTGTTATTTTCCTTGGCTACTCGCGCGGCCAGACAGCTGAATCGGGTGTCTTTCGGGGGAAACTTATCCGCACAGTCTGGCAGGGCCTTGCTCTGTCACCAGATATAGTGAAAAGTAATTCGACTCCGTCTAGCGTTTCCCAGTGATGTGGATCAGTACGGACATTTTTGCGCTTTCGCGCATCCCGAAGACATTTCTCGCTTTCGCGCCGAAAGCGCCCTTCGATCAAGGATTCCTGTATGACTGCTGTTCGCATGCCAGAAGACGACCGTAGTCGTTACACCCCACGACCCTCGGTTCTCACGGCTCTGCGGACCCCCCGCATTCTCACCAAGGAAGTTTTAGCCGGTCTAGTGGTGGCACTTGCACTTATCCCCGAGGCAATTTCTTTCTCCATCATCGCCGGCGTAGATCCCAGGGTGGGCCTGTTTTCTTCCTTTGTGATGGCTGTATCCATTGCTTTCCTCGGGGGCAGGCCAGCGATGATTACCGCCGCAACGGGGGCTATCGCTCTCGTAATTGCTCCCGTTGCCCGGGAATACGGGATGGACTATTTCATTGCGACCGTCATCTTGGGGGGGATTTTCCAGATCATCCTGGCCGCCTTAGGCGTGGCAAAACTGATGCGGTTCATTCCGCGCAGCGTGATGGTCGGCTTTGTTAACGCTTTGGCAATCTTGATTTTCACCGCACAGGTGCCACACCTTCTGGGCGTTCCCTGGTTGGTGTATCCGTTGGTGGCGGCAGGGCTAGCAATCATGGTTCTGATGCCCATGGTGACCAAAGTGGTCCCAGCCCCCTTAGTGGCCATCGTCGTCCTCACCGGTCTCGTGGTGGTGTCCGCCATCGTCGTTCCCACGGTGGGCGACGAGGGAGATTTGCCCCAAAGCTTGCCCGAGTTGTTTATTCCCAACGTCCCTCTGACCTGGGAAACCCTCACCATCATTGCTCCCTATGCGGCGGCCATGGCGGCCGTGGGGCTGTTGGAATCTCTTCTCACGGCAAAACTTGTCGATGATGTGACCGACACCCATTCCTGGAAAACCCGCGAAGCGTGGGCTCAAGGCGTTGCCAACATGCTTTCGGGCTTCTTCGGCGGCATGGGTGGCTGCGCGATGGTGGGTCAGACCATGATCAACGTGAAAGCATCGGGCGCTCGCACCCGCATCTCCACCTTCCTGGCGGGGATTTTCCTTCTCATTCTCGTGGTGGGGTTGGGCGACCTTGTGGCAATGATTCCCATGGCCGCTCTGGTGGCCGTGATGATCATGGTGTCGGTAGCTACGTTTAATTGGCACAGCATTCACCCGGCCACTTTGAAGAAAATGCCGAAAAGTGAAACGGGAGTGATGGTGACGACCGTGGTCATCACCGTGGTGAGCCACAACTTGGCAATCGGGGTTATTGCCGGAGTGGTTGTTGCAATGGTCCTGTTCGCCCGCCGCGTGGCACATTTTGTGACTGTTACCCGGACTCTGTCCGAAACAGAGGACACTGCCACGGCCCACTACGCCGTGGATGGGGAGTTGTTCTTCGCTTCGAGCAATGACCTCACCACCCAGTTTGAGTACACAGCAGATCCTGGACGCGTGGTCATCGACATGTCCGCGTCTCACATTTGGGATGCTTCGACCGTGGCCGCAATCGATGCGATTGTGACGAAATATGAGACCTACGGCAAAGAGGTCGTTTTGGTGGGAATGAATGACGCCACAACGGCCTTCCACGGCAAGCTCTCCGGCGGGCTGGGTGCCGCCGTTTAGCTCCGCAACGTGACCATGAGGACCCGCAAGAGTGAGGCCCGCCGAGACTGAGGGGTTATAGCCTTAGGCGGTCATGGTCTCATCCGTCGGGTCTCCTTCCAAGCGCTATCTCATAGCCCTTGTCGCGAGTGTGATTGCGGGCGTTCTTGTCGCTGTTCAATCGCGAATCAACGGCGAGTTTGGCTTGGCCTTGGGCGATGGAGCGCTGGCAGCGCTGCTGTCTTTTTCCACGGGCCTGCTTGTCACGACCATCGCCGTGCTCATCAACCCTCAAGCACGCCGGGGGCTGGGACGTATTCGCGAGGCGCTGGTGGCGGGAGAATTGCCGTGGTGGGGTGCTATCGGGGGTGCCGGGGGAGCGTTCTTGGTCCTTACCCAGGGTCTCAGCGCCGGCGTTCTTGGCGTTGCACTTTTTACCATTGCGGTGGTGAGTGGTCAAACGTTGGGCGCCCTCGTGATTGACACCCGCGGATGGTTGGGGGTGCCACGAGTTCCCCTGAACCGGTGGCGAGTAGTGGGCGCGTTGCTTGTTCTCGCTGGGGTCGTTCTCGCCCTCGATGTGAGGCCGGGAGACTCTTTTGAGCTCGGCGCCCTCTTCGTCCTCCCTCTGGTGGCAGGGGCGGGTACAGGGTTTCAGCAAGCTGTTAATGGGCGCGTTCGTGCCGTGGCCGTGTCTTCCATCAGCGCGACGTTTCTGAATTTTGCGGTAGGGACCGCGGTTTTGGCCCTAGTCTTTCTTGTCTCTGTGCCATTCACCGGGGGACCCACAGCATTTCCTGGCACCTGGTGGTTGTGGCTTGGCGGCATCGTGGGGGCATTCTTTATTGCCATCCAGGTGACGACGGTCTCTATTATTGGAGTTCTCGGATTAGGCGTCAGCCTGGTCACCGGGCAACTTTTCGGGTCCATCGTCTTGGAGGCGACGATGCCGGTGGCAACATCGGATCTTCACCTCGCCACCGTGGTGGGAGCACTCATCACCCTCGCCGGTTCGGCGATGGTGACCCTGTCGCGCAAGAGCTAGTTGGCCTCGGCGTCGAACTCTAAAGCCAGAGAGTTCATGCAGTAACGCTGGCCAGTGGGCGTGCCCGCGCCGTCGTTAAAAAGGTGACCTAAATGGCCGCCGCACGCGGCACACACCACTTCGGTGCGAACTGAACCCAGGCTTCTATCTTCATGCAGCTCTACAGATCCCGGTTCGATGGCGTCAAAGAACGAGGGCCAGCCCGAACCCGATTCAAACTTGGTGTCACTGGCGAACAGGTTCCCGCCACAGCCGGCGCAGGAGTACACCCCGTTGCGCTTTTCCGTCAGAAGCTCTCCGCTCCAAGGGGGCTCTGTTGCAGCCTCACGGAGAATCGCGTAGCGCTCGGGAGGGAGCTCTGCCTTCCAGAGGGAATTGTCCTTGTTGACCTTGTCCACCATGGTGAGTCCTTTGTTCAGGAAGCGTGCCGTACCTCCATTAAACTGCTCCTTATGGCTTTAGGCGAGACAATAGTCAAAACGTGGGGTGAATTCACACCTGACGAGGTTTTCGAGATGGCAGTTTTGCGCTCAGAAGTGTTTTTTTTGGAGCAACACATCACCGAAGAGGAATTCGACGCTCACGACCGCCACCCCGAGACACTGCACCTATGGCGAAGCGATGAGGCGGGGATGAAGGGCTACCTTCGGATTGTTCATGACGCTGGTGCCGGAGCTTCTCACGAAGGTATCGAGTGGAGCCTGGGTCGCATGGTGGTAAGGCAAGATTCCCGCGGTCAAGGTCTTGCCAAAGAGCTTCTTCTCGAAGCGTTGGAGGTCTTGGGTTCTCGACCGCTGTATCTTCACGCCCAGGAATACGTGATGCCTCTGTACGCATCGTGTGGGTTTGAAGCCTCCGGCGAAGCGTTTGTTGAAGCGGGCATTTCCCACCGCTTGATGATTCGGCGTGGGGTTGCTTAAGCTCTTCGCCCTGGGGCTGATTGCGGTGGGCACTCTCAGCCCGATCGCTCCCCTGCCCGAGGGTTCCTGTGCGGTGGAATCGGTGGAGATTACCTGGGGCTTTAAAGAATCTTTTCGCTCCTATATTTCTGGCTCTCTCGCGACAGGAGAATGGCTTGTCAGCGGCGATGTGGCGTATGCCACCCCCTCGTTCACGATCACCGGTGGTGAAGGCCATATCCTTGCGGACCGAAGCAGTGGCGACGTAGCGTTTGCAGGGCAGATGCGCTTTGTCGGACACGGCGGAATTCTCGATACCGCCGTTAGCAGTCCCCGCCTGGTCTTCGAGGGGCCACGCCAGGCCACGCTTTTTTTTGACGTGGTGGGAGACACGATGGAGGAAGTGGCTGTGAGCGAGAGGGATGTTCCTTTCGTCACCGTGGAGTGGGAGGGCTCTGAAAGCGACCTCGATGCCGCTTCGGGCACCTGGAAAGTGGGTGCAGCGCGCACGACGTTGAGCGCTGAGGGTTCGGACGCTTTTGGCACCTATCCCGAGGGCGAGGAGATGGACCCTTTGAGTTTTGTCCTCACCGTGGCACCGGAGTGTTTAGATGCGGAGACTGCGGTCGGGCCGCTTCTTGTCGGAGCAGTCGGGGTCGCGGTAATCGGAGCGGGAACGGCCGTGGTTATTTCTCGGGTGCGTAGATCGCGCGGGCCAGGGCGTCAATAATCTCTGGCGTTCGTGGACCGAAGCTCAGCACTTGGGAATCAGCCATGTCGACAAACCGGGCGTTTTTTCCTGCCGGGGTGAGCCCGATCGCGGGCTTCACCTGCACCAGCTCTTCCACGCTTCCCACGCTGGCCAAGCCATCGGACATTACCAAGATGAGGTCGGGATTGGCAGAGATCAAGGCTTCGTCGGTCATCGGACGTAACCCTTCCCACCCAATCTCGGTCGCAATATCGATACCACCCAGAGCGGTAATCAAATCCCCTGAGCCTGACTCCTGGCCAAAGAGGTAATAAATGCCGTTGCCGCCTCTCAAGTAGAGAAACACCATGCGGAGTTTGTCCGCGGGGTCCTGGGGTGCCCTCGCGGCAATAACAGCGGACACGGCTGCAATGTCTTGTGTTAAGGCCAAGGCCAGTGCTTCACCCACCGCCGGAGCTCCAAACACTGCGGATACCGAGCGCGCCATGGCCGCGGGGGCTTCAAGTCCGGGGGCTTCTCGAACAAATACGACCTGCACTCCAGCGTCTCGCAGCTGCAGCACCACATCGAGCGGGCCGATGGAGCCATCGGTAATGATGACGTCCGGACGCAGAGCCAACACGCTTTCGGGTGACACGGCGTGACCGCTCCCTGTCACAATCGGCAACCCCTCGACGCCGGGGAACGTCGTGGAGATATCGCGCCCTATGAGGGTGCTCCCAAAACCTAAAGCCCACACCGTGGCAGCGAGTGAGCCAGACATGTCCAACGCCAACACACGGTCCGTCGACGTGATGGTCACCGAAATATTGTCCCCCAACTCCTGAGACACGACAGTCGTGGGAAGGCTCTGGCGGGGTGCAGGGTCGACGACATTAATCGTGGCGTCCGAGAGCAAGGCCGTGCTGGGCCCCACCCACTGCCGGGGGTTTTCTAAGAACTCTATGTCGGTAAGCGGTGGCCGGTCCCCGGCGACAGGGGGCGGTGCTCCCGTGGGAGAAAAAGAAGCAGGACCGCAGGCAGAGAGGCTTCCCACCAGAACACAGGCGAGCGCCAGAGAAAGGGCACGAGTCGAGACATCCACAGTGAGTTAAGCCTATGACGCAGGTCTTGAGGATGGCTGTGGCGCAATAGCATGGTCGCTGATGAGTGATGCAGAACCCCACGAAAGCGGACTCAGCGGCCTTGACCGTGAGATTTTAGAGTTTGAAAGGGCCCACTGGGGGGCAATACCAAATAAGGAATCTGCGGTGAGGGAGCGCTTTGGGCTCTCGTTAGCTCGTTACTATCAACGCGTGTATTCGATTTGTCGCTTGCCAGGAGCACGGGTCTACGACGCCGTGTTGGTGCGAAATACTGAAGAAGCAGCCGTGATGCGACAAGCGTCTCGGCGAAATAAGGGGGAGGGAACGCACTAATGGCCAAACGCAGCCCCTCCTTTCTTCCCGACCGTTTTGACGAGGTGGAGCGGGAGAAAAGTTATGTCGGAATTTACCGAAGTACCCGTTCCGTAGCCTCTCTGTTTGCCCCGGTGGGAATCGCATTGGGCATCATTGCTGTGCTCATCGTGGGCGGCCTCTGGTTTGTGCAAAGTAGCTCCACAAATCTCGCGATTGAGGACACTGCACCGCCGGTTATTGAAGGCGCCCTTGACCCCGTTGTCGAAGCCCCGCCGGTTATCGAGAAGGAACCCATGGTGGAAGAGGTCCTCCCGGTCACTGATCCCACCCAGATTGATACCGAAGGCCTCACTCTCACTGTTCTTAACGGCACGGCAGCCCAAGGAATGGCAGCTCGCGCCGGGACCAGGCTGTCCGATATTGGCTGGCCTGAAGCGACCGCGACGAACGCTGATTCCACTGACGTCGCGCAAAGTGTTGTGGCGTATAGTGAAGATTCGGATAAAGCCAGTGCTTTGGGAATAGCCCAGGTGTTGGGGATTGGCGAGAATGCCGTCGTTCAAACTTCTGCATATCCCGGAGCACGCATCACAATTGTTCTGGGAGCCGACTACGTTGACACCGAGTCGACGTAACTTCCGACATCACTCACCTGAGGAAAGGCGTCACTGCCATGGCACTTCGTATTAATTCTCTTTTTGCGGTTGCGGCGATTAGTGCTCTCGCGCTTGCCGGCTGTAGCGGCGATCCCGCAGCCACCACCGACGAGGTTCTCGTGGATGAGACCTCTGAGGAGTCCGCTGCTGTCGTAGACATGTCCACGGTGGCCGCCCTCACCGGCGAAGCCATTGAAGCGGGCAGTCTTGCTCGCCCGTCTTTGTCCGCCAAAATCGATAACCATCCTTCGGCCCGACCTCAGGTCGGTCTCGATGAAGCCGACATTGTGTTTGAAGAACTCGTCGAGGGGGGCATCACCCGCTACGTCGCCGTGTGGCACTCCGTGTTGCCGGCAGAAATTGGCCCCATACGTTCTGTGCGGCCCATGGATCCTGAGATTGTGAGCCCCTTCGGTGGCATTTTTGCCTATTCCGGTGGCCAGGTTCGCTTTATCCAGGCCATGCAGGACGCCCCGGTTTACAACGCTATTCACGGGCAACCCGACACAGAAGAGACTTTCTACCGGACCAGCGCCAAGGTCGCGCCTCACAACGTGTTAGTTAAAGCTCCTGAACTGGTCGCTGATCACCTGGACCTTCCTGCGCCTCCGCAAATGTTTGACTACGCGGCTTCCGTGGAGATGTCGACCGCCGTGGTCTCTGGGGCTGCGGTGATATCGGTGAACCCACGTTTTAGTGGTTTCTCTAGCCCCACCTGGGAGTGGGATGTGACCCAGTCTGCGTTCCTCCGGTTCCAGACCAATGGTGCCGCGGACTCCGCATCGAGCGGTAACCAGCTTTCCGCCATCAACGTCGTGGTGCTGAGTGTGGCCATTGATGTTGTGGAAGATATTCCCACCACACGTTTGGTGAACCAAGGTTCCGGTTGGGTTTTCACCGGTGGTTCTTACCTGGAAGTGAACTGGGTCAAAGCTACGGCCGAGTCACCCATTGCTTTGAGTACGAAGTCAGGTGAGCCCGTGCTTCTGGCTCAGGGCAACACCTGGGTCGAACTGGTCCCCAACGACAGCTCCGATGTTGATGCTGCTGTCGTGACGGTCAAGGAGTAGCCGAAACTTTC
>Ga0222660_1000213_pt1 | contig 31226 bp, 30 predicted proteins | sample AntAcemetagen549_FD_179832 | JGI IMG/M metagenome (GOLD analysis project Ga0222660, IMG submission 179832) | Saline water microbial communities from Ace Lake, Antarctica - #549 | ecosystem: Environmental > Aquatic > Non-marine Saline and Alkaline > Saline | place: Antarctica: Ace Lake...
GCGCTTAGCTACCGCAGGCGACACATCAACGGAACCAAGCTCGCTGATGCTGTTTGTCAGTAGGCAGGAACCGCCGTATACGGAACCGTACGTACGGTGGTGTGGGAGGACGGCGGGGGTGACCCCGTCTCCTACCCGATTTTGAACGCGTGCGTATCCGGCGCCTTACCCCACAAGTGGGGCAGAGGGTCTCAGGACCGGGTATTGGATGCGCGCATGCTTCGCCAAGCTCAATCGAACTGGTACTGCACGCCCGCGCCAACATACCAGGCGCGCTCCGGGCCGGGTTCGTAATAGCGGCCTGCTGGGCCCGGGCTGCCATTGTCATTGGCCACGATCACCGAGCCGATGTACTCGCGATCCAACAGGTTGTCGATGCGTAGCACCTGGTTGAAAGTCATTGCACCGACCTTCTGCTCGAAGCGTGCCTGCCAGTTGAACAGTGCATAGCTGGGCGCTGCCTTGGCAGTATTGCTGTCCTCGACGTACAGCTTGCTGCGGTATAGGCCTTCGACTGCGGTGCTGAACCAGCCCACCGGCTGCCAGGCGAGTTCACCATACAGGGTGTTGGCGGGAATGCCTGGCATGTGCTTGCCGGATTCTACGAGTTGATTACGACTGGTGAAATCCTTGCTGTAAGTGGCGTCGATGTGGGTGTAGGCGAGGTTGGCGCGCAGGGTTTCGCTCAGATGGCTTTCCAGGGAAAGCTCAAGGCCACGGCGGCGGGTTTGGGCGGCGTTCTGGAAGCTGTTGCGGCCACCACTGGCCGATGCTACGACCAGCTCGTCGTCGGTATCGATCTGGAACAGCGCCACTTGCAGATTGGTGGCCTCGGCCAGACGGGCTTTCAGCCCAATCTCGAACTGCTCGCTAGTTGCAGGTTTCAGATCGAAGCCGAAGCTGTTGCCTGGGCCTGAGTAGGAGAGTTCGTTGAGCGTGGGTGTCTCCAGGCCCTTGCCCCAGCTGGCATAGATATTCAAGTTTGGCAGCAGGGCATAGCTGGCGCCCAGGGTTGGGGTCCATTCACGGTAGGTGACGGAGCCACTGTCGTCGCAATTTTCGGTTTGCGGGTTCAGGCAGGCATTGGAGAGGATGAAATTGTCATCTACATCGAATTCGACATGGTTGTAGCGCAGCCCAGCCTGTATCTCTAGCTTGCCCAATTGCCAGGCTGCCTGCAGATAGGGCGACAGACTGGTGACCTCATTACGCTCGTCGCGGCGCAGATCGCCCTTCACACCGAGGGTGTCGCCGACGAAGTTCTCGTAGCCCTGACGGTCATCGCGCGAATAGTCGTAGTCCAGGCCGGTGGTGACGGTCAGCAGGCTGCTACCCAGGTCGAACGATTGAATCCAGCGGTTGCCGATACCGTGGAAGCGGCGCTCGAAGTCGATCACTCCGCCGGAGTGGCTTTGTGGTGCTTGAAAGTTTGGGCGAATCGACTGGTACTGAATCACCCGCCGTGTCCCGCTGTACAGCGTGCTTTGCCAGATGCCAGCGGCAAAGCTGCGTTCGTAGTTGAGACCGAATTGACGATGATCAACGGTCTTGCGCGTATTGAACTCCAGAGCGCTAGGCGCGGCAGCACGCCGGTTGGCTTTTACATCTTTCCACTCCAGCCCCTGCGGGTCCTGGGTGTCGTTCTGATCCAGTTCGCTGAAGCTCAGGCTGAGCTTGCTGAGGTCATCCGGGTACAGGGTCAGCTTGGCAAAGGTCTTGTCGAGGATGGCGCCGCTGTGGTCGCGGTAACCGTCTGTCTCGAAATGCGAGCGGTTGATGATGAAACCGGCTCTGTCGTTGCCGCCTTCGGCCGAGACGCGGGTACGGCTGGTGCCGTAAGCGGCCTGGGAGGTGTCGAGCGCGACCTTGGGGGCACCTTCGCCATCGCGCGAGAACAGCTGGATGACACCGCCGGAGTTGCTGCCGTAGACGCTGGCGAATGGCCCACGCAGGACCTCGATGCGCTCCAGGGTGTCGAGGTCGAAGGTCGCCGCCTGGCCCTGGCCGTCCGGATTGGACAGCGGCACACCATCAGCCAGCAGCTTGATGCCACGAATACCGAAGGCCGAGCGGGCGCCAAAGCCGCGTGAGGATATTTGCAGATCCTGCGCATAGTTTTGCCGATTCTGCACCACCAGTCCCGGAACGCTGCCGAGTGCTTCGGAGAGGTTGACGCCGGTTTTGCCCAGTGTGGCCTGTTCGGCATCGATGCGGTTGACCGAGAAGGGCAGTTGCCAGCCGCTGGCCAGATAGCGGCTGCCGGTGATCACCAGTGGGTCGGCCTGGTAGGTGGCGTTTTCGGCCTGTGCAGCCAGTGGCAGGAACAATGCGGGCAGCCAGAAGCAGGGGCTCAGCCGGTACATAAGCGAAATGTCTCCCTTGGGCAGGTAGGCGATATTGAACGTGTCAGCCAGTAGCGGGCCAGCGCTGGGTGATAGCCATTAGCGGAAATGCTCTACGAAATGTTGCCGAAATAGGGTTGTCGGATGATTTGGGTAGCGCTGACATTTGGATCAAACAATGAGCGGCGCCACCTCGATGGTGCCCATGGAGTTCCCATGCAACAGCAGTCTTGCGCATTGGCCGCCCGTACCACCCTGGTGGTCATGGGGGTCAGTGGCTCCGGCAAGAGCGAGATCAGCCAGGGGGTCGCCACCGCACTCGGTTGGCGCCATATCGAAGCCGATCATTTCCATCCTCCCGAAAACATAGAGCGCATGCGCGCGGACAACGCGCTGAGCGACGAAGACCGTCGCCACTGGCTGGATGCACTGTGCGAGCAGATTCAGGGCGCGCAGGCCGCAGGTGAATGCTTCGTGCTGGCCTGCTCGGCGCTCAAGCGCGCTTACCGCGAGCGCCTGCGTCAGGTGGTTCCGGGGTTGCAGTTCGTGCATCTGGATATTGATCACGCCACCGCGGTGCAGCGTGTCGGTGCTCGGCCTGGACATTTCATGCCGACTTCTCTGGTCGACAGCCAGTTCGCCACCCTCGAAAGCCCGGCAGGTGAACCATACGTACGAGTCGTCGATGCGCAGCAGTCGCGGCAAGCAAGCATTGGTGGCCGATATCCAGGCCTGGGTTCGTCGCGAAGCCACGGAGGCCGTGTCGAACCAGGCCCAGGATATGCTCGATAGCGAAATTGATAGCGCTAACCAAGCAGCCCAGCAAGGCGCCGAACCGATCTATGAGGGGCGCATCGCGCGGATGTTCGATCGCCTGACCGATGGCCTGATGGCGGTGCTGATGGCCTTCATGGTGGTGGCGGTATTTACCAATGTGGTGCTGCGCTGCGCCTTCGGCACCGGCTGGCCGGGTGCCGAGGAGCTTTCACGGCTGGCGTTCGTCTGGCTGGTCTTCGTCGGTGTGGCCTCTGGTATGCGCCGTGGCGAGCTGATGACCTTCCGCATGATTCGTGACCGCTTCGCCCATGGTGGATTCGCTGAGCTGGATTCTCGTGGCAGGAGCGAGCCTGCTCTCGGCTTTGGGCGCCTGGAATCAGGTGCAGTTCGGCTGGGGCAACGTCAGTACCGTGGTCGGTTATCCGGTGGTGCTGGCGATGCTGCCGGTGCTGGCGCAGAACCTGCTCGCCGGCGCTGACAGCTTCCCGCTGCTGGCGGTGCCGTTCTTCATCCTGGCCGGCGAGCTGATGAACGCCGGCGGTATTTCTCGCCGCATCATCGCCATGGCCCAGGCTTACTTTGGCCACCTGCGCGGAGGCCTCGGTTACGTTGCCATCGCCGCTGCCGTGCTGCTGGCCAGTATGTCCGGTTCGGCACTGGCCGATACTGCGGCGCTGGCCACTTTGCTGTTGCCGATGATGCGCCAGCGTGGTTATCCCGTGCACTCCTCGGCAGGCCTGGTAGCCGCTGGCGGCATCATTGCGCCGATCATTCCGCCGTCGATGCCGTTCGTGATCTATGGCGTTGTCACCAACACCTCCATCAGCCAGCTATTCATGGCGGGGCTGGTGCCGGGGCTGATCATGGGCGCAGGCCTGATCGTCGCCTGGACGCTGATCGCCCGCGGCTTCACCGAGCCGACACCGCCCAAGGCCACTGCTGCCGAGCGTCGACGTGTGCTGATCGATGGCGCCGCTGCCTTGATGTTGCCGGTGATCATAGTTGGCGGCCTGCGCTTCGGCATCTTCACGCCCACCGAAGCGGCGGTTGTCGCTGCGGTGTATGCCCTGGCCGTTTCCACCTTGCTCTACCGCGAGCTGAGCTGGAACGACCTGATGGAGACCCTGACCCGTGCCAGTCGCACCACGGCGTCGGTGATGTTCCTGTGCGCCGCGGCCACGGTCTCGGCCTACATGATTACCCTGGCGCAGCTGCCTGACGAAATCGGCGCCATGCTCGGGCCGCTGGCCGAGCACCCCAAACTGCTGGTACTGGCGATCATGCTGCTGATGATCGCAGTGGGCATGGTGCTCGACCTGACGCCGACCATCCTGATTCTGGCGCCAGTGCTGGCGCCCATCGCGATCAAGGCTGGGGTCGATCCGGTGTACTTCGGCGTGATGTTCGTGCTGATCGGCTCCATCGGCCTGATCACGCCGCCTGTGGGCACCGTGCTCAACGTCGTCGGCGGTATCGGCAAGTTGCGCATGGAGGTGCTGGTACGCGGCGTCATGCCGTTCTTCCTGATTTACCTGATCATCGTCGCGTTGCTGGTGGCGTTCCCGTCCATCGTCACCGTGCCGCTGGCCTGGCTGCGCTGAGTTGACCTGACGGCGTTGGCGCGCCGACATCATTCACAACAATAAGAGGTAGACCCGATGAAACGTCCACTGCTCGCCATCCTCACCGCTACCATGCTGTGCAGCCCGCTCGCCAGCTTCACCGCCCATGCCGATGACGTGCGTTCGCGCATGATCCGCTTCGGTTACGGTCTCAACGAGAACAGCAATCAGGGCCGCGCGGCCAAGCTGTTCGCCGAGGAGGTCGCCAAGGCCTCCGACGGCAAACTCAAGGTGCGTACCTTCGGTGCCGCCAGCCTGGGCTCGGATGATCAGATGCAGAGTGCGCTGATTGGCGGCGCGCAGGAAATGATGGTCGGTTCCACCGCGACCCTGGTGGGTATCACCAAGGAAATGGCGGTGTGGGACACGCCTTTCCTGTTCAGCAGTGCCGAGCAGGCCGATGCCGTGCTCGACGGCCCGGTGGGCCGCCAGGTCATGGACAAGCTGGAGGAGAAGGGCCTGGTCGGCTTGGTGTACTGGGAGAACGGCTTCCGCAACCTGACCAACAACACGCGGCCGATCAGCAAGCTGGAGGACTTCTCCGGCGTCAAACTGCGCGTGATGCCCAACCCGGTATTCCTCGAGACCTTCAAGCTGATGGGCGCCAATGCCGTGCCGCTGCCGTTCTCCGAGCTGTTCACCGCGCTGGAGACCAAGGCCGTCGACGGCCAGGAAAACCCCTTCAACACCATTCTTTCCTCGAAGTTCTACGAGGTGCAGAAGTACCTGACCGTGACCAACCACGTGTACAGCCCGTGGATCGTTACCGTATCCAAGCGCTGGTGGGATGGCCTGTCGCAGACCGAGCAGAACATCCTGCTGGAAGCGGCCAAGAAGGCGCGTGACTTCGAGCGTAAGGACACCCGCGAGGAAGCAGCCCGTGCCCTGGCCGAGCTGAAAGACAAGGGTATGCAGATCAACGAAGTGGAAGCGGCGCAAGTGCAGCGCATGCGTGAGCAGGCCGCACCGGCGATCCAGAAGGTCGTCGACACAGTCGGTCAGCAACTGTTCGATCAGGTGCAGACTGAGGCCGAAAAGGCCGCTCTATAAGGGCTTGCCCAGGATCGGCTTGGCCAGTGCGCCGCTGATTCTGGGCAGGTTCGCAGTTTCGCGGGGCACGCAGGTGGTATCGCTCCTTGCATGGTGACGTTACCCCGGGCGGCGTGTCCCGCGCTTTATTCATCGGCGGGGCTGGTAGAATCGCCCACTGGTAAACAATGGAGGCGCTATGACTCAACGCCGTCGCCGGTCCGCCGAACGCGTCACTCTGTCCGATGTGGCCAAGGCAGCAGGCTGTTCGCTGATGTCTGCCTCGCGCGCTCTGTCGCAGCCGGGGCGGGTCTCCGATGCGCTGCGCGAGCAGGTGATGCGCGCGGCTCAGTCGCTGGGCTACGTGCCCAACCCTGCCGCACGGGCGCTGGCCAGTTCGCGTTCGAACCTGGTGGCGGTGGTGATTCCGTCGCTGTCCAACTCGGTGTTCGTCGATACCGTCGAGGCCATCCAGCGTGTGCTGATGCCTGCCGGCTTCGAGATGATGATTGGCGTCAGCCACTATCGGGTGGAGGAGGACGAGCGCCTGCTGCGCTCCTACCTGGCGCACCAGCCAGCTGGCCTCTTGCTTACGGGGTTCGAGCGCAGCGACGCGGCGCGGGAAATCCTCGGCGCCAGCAGTTGCCCGTTGGTAACGCTGATGGAGCTGAGCGAGGAGCCGGAGGACTACTGCGTCGGTTTCTCTCAGGTAGACGCTGGCGCCGCCATGACCCGTGCCCTGGTGCAGCGTGGTTACCGCCATATCGCCTTCGCCGCGGCGCAGCTCGATCCGCGTACCTTGCAGCGTGCCGAGGGCTATCGCCAGGTGATGCAGTACCTCAATCGCCACGACCCGGCGCTGGAGCTGCTGACACCGCAGTTGTCATCCATCGGCCTGGGCGCCGAACTGCTCGACCGCCTGCTGGCGCAGCAGCCGCAGATCGATGCGGTGTTCTTCAACAACGACGACCTGGCCATGGGTGCGCTGTTCCGCGCCCGGCAACTGGGGTTGGATGTGCCAGGGCGTCTGGCCATCGCCGGCTTCAACGACCTGCCTGCGGCGGCCTGGATGCATCCGGCGCTGAGCACGGTGCGTACCACACGGGGGCGTATCGGCGAGTTGGCGGCGAACATGCTGTTGGCTCTGATGCGTGGCGAAATGCCGGAGCAGCATTGCATCGACGTCGGTTTCGAACTGGTGATGCGCGACAGCGCCTGAGGCCTACTGCTTCTTGGTGGCCGCCGCCAATTGCTCGGCGGCGTCCAGGCGCAGGCGTTCACGCTCATCGAAACGTCCTGCAGCCAGCGCCTCGATCGCCGCGCGCTTGTCGCCGCTGCTGAGTCCCTCATTGACCTGAATCTTCGCCTTGGCAGTGATGTAGTCATCCAGGCGCCGCTGCCAACTCTGTCGTTGGCTATCCAGCGCCTCCAGGCGCGTGGTGGCTTCGGCGCCTACCAACTGCTGACGCATCTGGCGGATCTGCGCCGCGCTGGCGCCTTCGGCCTGCAGGCGCGTGGTGTGCTGCCGCAGTTCCTGCTGCAGTTGCGGCAGTACGGCGTCCTGCAGCTCTTCAGGCAGGGATGCGCGCAGGCGGTCGACGGCAACGCCTTTTTCCTCTGTGCTCATTGTGCTGTCGTGCTGGAGGGCCAGGCGCTCCAGGGTGAAGCGGTTGTAGCCTTCCTCGCGGGCGAAGAAGGCCTGGTGGGTTTCGCTGTCGAACAGTCTTGCGCGCAGGGTCTGCACGGCGGTCTCGCGCTGGCGCATGGCATCCAGGCTGGCCATTTGCGGCAGGTCGAGCTCCAGCAGCACCAGCTCACGCTTGTAGCTCAGGTATTGCTCCAGCAGTGCCTGCGCGCGGGCCCGTGCAGGTTCCTGCAATTGGCTGTCGATGTAGTTGCGCAGACGTGACACGCTGGCATCCAGGCTTTCCTCGCCGATGCTGGCGAGGAAGTAATCGAAGATCCGGCGGATGTCTTCGCTGATGATCAGATTGCCGGCAGCGTCCACGCGAAAGTTGCCGTCGACTTCGGTGCCGACGAAGGAGCTGGGCAGGGCCAGCGTCGTGGCCTTCTTCTGTGTGTCTTGGTTGGTCGGTGTTAAGGCCTCTGCAGCCGGCGCCGGCCCGGGCTGCGTAGGCGTGGCAGTGGCGGCGGGAGGCGTGAATTGGGTCGGTTGGTGTCCGGGTTGCAGGTAAAGCATCAACGCCAGGCCGGCAACGATCAGTAAAGGCAGGGCGAACAGGGTTTTCTTCACGGCAGGTTCCATTAAGGCGTTCGAACCATTGCTCAGCGCTGGTACCTCGCAGGGTGCGCCGAGCGCACCGAAATGCCGACGTTCCCAGCATCCGGTGCGCGCGGCGCACCCTACGAAGCGCAGCGGTTCAGAGCCCGGCGTTCTTCAGGCGGTTGGCGTGCTGGCGATAGACAGTCACCGGGTCGGTCTCGAACAGGCTGGTCAAGCCCAGGGTCTGGTTGACCTCGTCGAGATGGTTCATTCGGTAATTGTCACGAATCACCTGGCCCATGCGCGAGCTGCAGCGGCCGACCAGACCGTCATTGGCTTCGTTGCCGAAGGTCAATGAGGAGGCGCCCATCAGCAGGTCGCTCGGGTCGAGCAGGTTGGTCAGCGGGCTGGTGCCGCTCCAGGAGTAGTAGCGCACGCCATTGACGCTATAGGCACCTTCGCCGCAGGCGCTGGTGGGTATGCCTTGTGGGAACTTGGCATTGAAGCGTGCTGCGCCCTCGCTGTTGAGCGACTCCAGCGAGCCCAGCGCATTCTGCGGGGTGGTGCTGGAACTGCCGGAGAGGAAGTTGATCAGCGTCCCCAGGCCGTTGACGATGCTAACCAGCAGCGGGGTGGCGACCGGACCTGCCGGGCCATCGCTGATGCCCTTGAGGAAGTCGGCGGTGGCCGAACCCTTGTGCGGTGCACCGACGCTGGTGACCGATGCCACCAGATCCGGGCGCACGGCGGCGACGTAGCGGGTGGTTGGGCCGCCATGGCTGTGGCCGATCAGGTTGACCTTGCCTTTGCCGCTGATGGCGACGATGTCCTCGACCTGCTGCAGCAATTGCTCGCCACGTGCTTCGGAGGTGTCCAGCTGGCTGACTTCGGTGACATAGACACTGGCACCGTCGCGGCGCAGTGCCGCCGGGATGCCATACCAGTAATCGACGCCGAGGATGCTGTCGAAGCCGAGCATGCCGTGGCCGAGGACGATCGGGTACTTGGTCTGGGTGTAGCCGGATGAACCGAACCAGAAAGCCTGGGTCTGGCCGCTGGCGAGCAGGCCGGTACCGAGGCAGAGGGCGAGCAGGGTTTTATTGTTCTTCATGGGCGCTCTCGATGGGGGTTTGTTGAGGCAGTCAGCTGCTTCCAGCAACACAGATCACGCCCATTCCGTGGCGCGTACGGCGCAAGAACGATGGCAGGAAACATGCCATCCTCCTGCAGTTTCCGGCGACCCCTCTATTCAGGCACTTTCCAGGATTTTCGGGCGACTTGGCCTCGATATCGCTGCGTACTTTCTGTTACGTGCCGAAACGTCAGGTCGCGCCGAGGGCCGCAATCGATCTGGCCAGGCGGGGCGTCCATGGCCAGGAACGGGTCTTTTGAGCGGATGGAAATGCGCGGATTGACCGTCGCCCAATCGAAGGTTGGGGTCGAAGTCGGGGGCGCCTTGACAGTTTGCCGTGGGCTTCTCTAGGATGCGCCCTGCGCCGATTTAAACAGCTACTTGCGGGGCGCCACAGGGGGTTGTCATCAACGCCTGAAATTCCGCTAAAGCGCTGGTTCGGTGTCGCCTCTCACCGCTGCCCAGCGGGATTCTCGAGGCGGAGACTCGACCATGATCTGTCCCCAACCCCTTATTCGTCTGGCGCCCATCACCTCGGGCCTGTTGCTGCGCAATCCGCGCGTGCTGCTGGGCGGCAGCCACCAGCCTACCTTGCTGCGTTATCTCGAAGGCTGGCCCAAGCGCTGGGCCGGGTCGCGTGCCTTTCGCATCCAGTTCGTGCAGAACGGCGAGTCGCTGAGCCGCTTCGCGCGCGACAGCTTCGATCTGTCCGTGATCCAGGCCCCCAGCGCCGAGGACGTGGCACAAACCGTCGGTGAGCTGGTGCGGGTGGCGCGTCAGGGGCTGATTACCCGGCGCTAGTTGGGCTGTGGGGAAGCCGGCCATCTGCGTAGGAGCGAGCTCTGCTCGCGAAGCTTTTTAAGCGCCAGTATTCGCGAGCAGAGCTCCTACAGCACCTAGGGATATTCGATCTCGACGATATAGCAGGTCTTCTCACCACTGGGGCTGTGCACCCGCACTTCGGCGTCCAGCTCCTTACCGACCAGGGCGCGGGCCAGAGGCGAGTCGATACTGATCAGGCCCTGTTTCAGGTCCAGCTCGTCGGGGCCGACGATGCGGTAGCGCGACTGTTCGCCATCTTCGTCTTCGATGGTGACCCAGGCACCGAAGTACACCTTGTTCGGATCGGACGGCTTGTCGCTGACGACCTTGAGCTTCTCCAGACGCTTGGTGAGAAAGCGCACGCGACTGTCGATCTCGCGCAGCATCTTCTTGCCGTAGGTGTATTAGCACCCCACTACCAGTCGTACTAGTCGATTGTGCATCTGCTTGCTTTGAGAGTGGGAGACAAGACTCATGCTCGGCTTCACAAAAGCACCTCATGGTCTATAACAAAGACACAACGGTAAAGATGCAGCGAGGAATATATGGGGTATGCGTTGAAGGTCAGGGCGCGGTATCGAAATGACGCAACTGGTAGAGAGTTAAGATTTCCCGTGATCCTGACGGAAGGGGGTGTTCTTATTTCTCATGTCAGATATTTGGCCTCTAGCCCATTCATCTATAAAAGTGCGTCTTGGCGTGAACGATCCGTTTTTTCTGTGATTCAACTCGTCAAGTTCATTAATGCCAATGAAGGCTTGTTCACAAAAACTACCGAGCTGTTGGAAGGCTTTTCACTGGCATTGGTGACTGGAACTATTAACCAGTCAACGCTTGAAGATCCAAGTGGCTTGTTCTGGGAACCACGACGACTTGAGGACGCAAGAACATTGCTCGGTCACATCACAAGCTATACAGACTGGTTGTCAGAGCAAAGTAATCAAGAAATTATGAGGGCCAATCCATTTCGGAAAGCGACGTCAGTTGAGCAGAGGATGAGTTGGTGCGCTTATTACCATAAGCAAGCAGGAGTTTTTCTGAATCATCTTTCGGATAACTCTATGGCCAGAAAGCAGGCGGAGCGTGTTAGAAAAATCAAGACGCCCCAGCCAGAGAAATACAATGTAAATCTTGTCAAGCGCTTCCCTGAGGATAGGTTTAATGATCTGATTGATCGCGGATTTATTCGCGCGGATGCGAGAAGTGATACTCCTGATAACTTTAAATTCGATTATAAAAGCCAAGCTATAACCCTGCTTTTGCACTATGGTGGGTTAAGGAAGTGTGAAGCGTTGCATTTGTATCTTGTCGATATTGAACCCGCGTCTAAGGGTGGGGTGCGTGTGAGGGTGCATCATCCGGTATATGGAAACTCCCCTAGTGAAAAGTATAAGAATAGGGTGGAGTATTTGATGAAAGAGTTTAGGCTTCGCCCGAGGGTTGAATATCTAAAAACGGAAAGGTTACACCTTGGTTGGAAGGCTCCGTTGCTAGAAGATAAAAGAGGTTTTTTTGAAGTTCATTTTTTTCCTCCAGAGAAGGCTAATGAGTTTGCGCTGGCATGGACTAAATATTTGAAATATCAACGTGTAGATCCTCCAGACGGAGAGTGGCACCCCTATGCGTTTACAAATAATTTTGGTCGCCCGGAGACGTTGAAGAATTTTCAAAGGCTGCACACCAATGCTGTAATAAGAATAGGTATGGAGTGTCGAAAATATTTGGGTACGACTGAACATGGTCATCGGCATAGTTATGGTTATCGATTGGCTGCACATGGCTTTAGTCAAGTTGAGATTCAAAAAGCAATGCATCAAAAGAGTCCAGACTCTTGCCTGGTCTATATCCAGCCAACTGATGATGATGTAAGAAATATGATGAGGAAGACTGAGTTGTATGGAACAAGAACACTCTGCAATAATTAAGTGGTAATTTTGCTAATTGGACTGGGTTGGGATTGCTGATCAATATGGGTTAGATTGAAATGAAAGGATAGTCACCGCTTTCCGGCAATGTGCTTGTTTATCGATATGATTTTGACAGTTGATGCAGGTTATTCGAGTCAAATCGATCATTGAGTTCTCCTGTTTAGGAAAGAGAGGAGGTTCTTGCGCGGAGGGGCAGAAAAGTAGTTCTGAGAAATTAAATATGTTTATTTGATCAGCGCCTTGCATAAGTTGATGATAATGCTCGAGAGGCATGGAGCGGTCGGCCAGATTATTCAGATGAAAACAGAGCTGATGAAAATATAAATGGTTGTCTGAAGCGAGTTCCGCTGCGCAGAAATTGAGGTTAAAAAATGGTGAAAAATGCAGGCGTGGATAGTGGGCTCCCCTCATCTATAGGGCAGGAAAATCGTGTCGTAAAGTATGAGACATTAGAAGAGGCAAGTGTTGCTGCGAGAATACTTGGGATAACCGGTTGGAAGAGTTATGACTCTTTGTACAAACTCGATAAAAAATTACCTGCAGCGCCACATCAAAAATATCGTAAAGCCTGGAGGGGGTGGGCGGAGTTCCTAAGAGTTGAGAAGGCAGTTGAGAAATACGAAAGTCTCTCCGAGGCATCTCTTGCTGCTATAGCCCTTGGTATAAATAGCAGTACTAAGTATCGTAAAGACTATCAGAAAGACCAGCGACTCCCTTCCTGTCCTGAGTTGACTTATTCGCAAGAGTGGATTTCTTGGCCAAATTTCTTTGGCAAGAAGAAAAGAGCGGCAAAGTATAAGGAGCTGGCTGAGGCAGCAGTTGCTGCTCGAAGATTGAGGATTATGACATTCACCGAATATGGGAAAAGATATAGCGAAGATCCCAAGCTTCCGAAATATCCTGAAACCGTCTATAAAAAAGAGTGGAGGGGTTACTATGATTTTTTAGACGTGGAACCACCCATAAAATCATACTCAACCCTGGCAGAGGCCAGTTGTGCCGCTCGTGCTCTAGGATTCAAATCGAGTCTTGACTACAAGAATGGACGTCACCAAGACCCTCGCTTACCGAAAAACCCAGCGCGAACCTATAAAAGTAAATGGGAGAACTGGTATGTTTTCTTAGGGAGTTCAGTTCTCAATAATAAGTACCCCTCAATTGAGGAGGCTGGGGCGGCGGCGAGAAAGCTGGGGGTGTTCAGTAGTTTTGAGTATGCTGCACGCTATAAAGAAGATCCCCGCCTGCCTGCGACGCCAAATAAGCAGTACGAAGGCAATTGGATAGATTTTCAGAGATTCCTGTTGCCTGATAAGTATGGTTCTCTGGGTGACGTAAAGTATGCAATTAAAGTGCTTAAAATAAAAAATAGCAGGGAGTATCGTGATGTGTATAAGGGCTACCCTCCATTACCAGCTCACCCTGAGCGCGTTTTTGCTTCGGAATGGATTGATTGGTATGAGCTTTGCGATGTAGTAAGGCACTATGATTACTCTCAGGCAAGTAAAGTCGCTATCGAAAACGGGATAGCCAATCAGGCTGCGTATATTAATTTCATTAAAGAGACTGGTGATGTTCGGCTTCCGCGGACTCCTGATGAAGTCTATAAAGAGGTCTGGATTAATTGGCATGTTTTTCTTGGGAAGGAAGAGCCGTTTACTATTAAATATATTCGTAAGCCTTATTGTGAGTGGGCGGAAAGTATACGCAGCTTTATGAAGAAGGCGCGTGGTGGCGAAAGTAAGGAGTCATATTTGTGTCGATTTGTGCGTCAGTATGTTCAGAAGTATGAGTTGGGATATAGTCCAGAAGCTTTTTTGACTGCTCAGGGGGTCAGTTTAAAGCCATTTAAGGAGTTGCTTGAGCAGCAGGCTTCTGATGTCATAAAACGTGGAATATTGGTGGCTGTTAATGAGTTCTTGAGTGATGTTTTAAGAAAGAAGCTTTCTATAGAGGATGAGGAAACTGGAGAGTTGGTCGTCATTGAAGGTGCCAATAATCCGCTTGCAAATTTTTCTGTTGATATTGAGAGGAAATCTTCTGGTCTTGATGAGAGTAATAAGCCGGCACTCGCTTATCAATATGTCGATTCACTCAGAAGGTGGATTATTCCTGAGGGTGCTTCAAGCTTCTCTGATCTACAGCATTTGCATGCTTTTGAGGCTGACTGGGCTGAGATTGATGCGGAGCTTATTGATGATAAAGACCCAGATTGCATTATCAAAAAAGAGTTCGGTAAGACCAAGATCTGGTTTCCAGTTTACTGGATTCATACTTATGCTTTGACGTCGGTGCCCGCAAGGGGGCGGCAAATTGCTTACAATGATTCGGGGGAGGGGGATGTCGATGTTGCTGAGATTGAAGGGGGGAGGATAGTTTGGAAGAAGAACACTTCACCATTAGCAGGTTCTACGCAGAGACAAGGGTTCATAAAACGTTATCCTGATGATCAGCTTGGCATGTGGTTTACGACTAATAAGACCAGTAATCAGGGGGCTGGTTACAGTGTACCGTGGATTCCTCATGAATTGGCTTATTGGCTGACGCGCTTAAGATGTTGGCAGCAAAAATATAATCCTATCAGCCGGCCAATGCCTTGGCTGGAATGCGTTAGAACTAAATTAAATGAAACGCAGCGCAAGAATAAAGGCGTTAATTGTTTTTTGTTTCGGGATTTTGGATATGAAGAGCCGGGCAATTTCACAGCGAGGCTCACGGATCGACTTGCAGCAGCGCTGTATTACAGTCAGCCGAAAGGGATCTGCTTAGCTGAGTTGAATGGTAACTCTCAGCATTTAAGTAATTATGTTTCGCGGTACACTCCGCACAGTATGAGGGTTAGTCTCATAACTGCGTATATTGTGGAGTTCGGTTTGCCAATAGAGGTGGTGATGAAGATTGCCGGCCACTCCTCTATTGTTATGTCAATTTACTATGTAAAGATTGCTCCGGCTGGGCTTCGTCATCGCTTTTCGGAGGGGGAGAAAATTGCTTTAAAAGATAAAGCCTATGCAGCTCAATGGATGATTGAGCAAGGGAGGATTGATACAGTAAAGAGTGAGTTAATTTCGAATTCAGTGCAGGCGCTTAATCAATTGGATGGTGGGCTGCCTGCAGGAAGTTTTTTATTTCGTGATTATGGCTTCTGCCCGTTCGCGGGAACTCGATGTGATGATGGAGGATGCGCTATAGATTCGAAGAAATATCTTCCCACACCCAGCGGTTATATGGGGTCGCAGAATTGTATTCGTTGTCGGCATTTTGTGACTGGCCCGGCGTTTATGGGGGGGCTGCTTTCCTTGGGAAATGAGATTTCATTAAGCGCAAATCACCAATTTCGCCATTACGATGAGATTGAGAGTGGTGTTCGTGGTGTTCTGGAGAAAATTAATATCATGGATGAAGAGGAATACTTGGCACTGAAGGAGGGAAGAAGATTTGATGAGGGCGCTAGAAACCAACTTGAAGCAAAATTGAGGAAGTTGAGGTCGGAATCAGAGGCGGCAGCCAAGAAGTTGGATGTTTTGATGTGTGATATCCAGTCCTGTGCGAAATTAATTAAGCAGTGTCATGCTTTGGCTAATGAAAAGTGCGAGGGGGAAGATGGGGAGCAGAGAGCTCAGCTTATAGTTCAATCTGGTCATGAGTTGGTTTTTGATGTCGCTGAGACTTCGTATTTTCACCAGCTGAGTGAGGTTTGTGAGAACGCGGAAATTTACGAGTCGGCCTCTGCTGATGCAGCAGTAATGCCGAGGACTCAAATTATAGATAGAATGGTTGCTTTGAATGATTTGAAGCACAGGCTTTTCTATCTTGATAGGCGTCAGCAACTTGTTGTGGGTAATCAGTTTACAAGGCTTTTACTTGATCGCTTGAAAAGCTGGGACAGGGTCGATGCATTGATGTCTGGACGTATCCTTATTAAGGATTTGCTTGGTGCGGAAAAGATCACGCGCCGGGATTTAGATTCTATTTTTAATTCACGGGTTAAATCTATTGGACTGGAGGTGGTTGATGGATCCTAAGGAAACTTTGGAACATTTAAAATCAATTACTGGCGGTAGGGTGCATCGATCGCTCGAGGCGGTCTATGATGTTTGCCAGGAGTTACTTGATCGAGGAGAGTGTAACTTTTCATATGAAAATGTCGCTCGCGCGGGGGACGGTCGTGGGGTTCCTAGGGCACAGAGTCTGCGAAATAAAACTGGTGAGATTTATCGGATTTTAATTGGGTCATTTTCCGCTATTTCGCAAACGAAAAAAGGGCCTAAGAAATCTGTTTCGGAGAGTTCATGGATTCAGGATATTGATGATGCAAAATTAAGATTTCTTGTAATGAGGCAAGCTTCTGAGCTGTTAGAGGCGAATAGATTGATCAGGGAAATTGTTCCTCCTGGGACTGAAATTTATATAGACGATAGGGGTGGATTGAGGCCTGACTTTCGGTTGGATAGTTCGGAGCGCCGTGCTTTAGAGTATCTTTTGTCAGAAGAGTTTTTGCGGGCTTTCGGATTCCATGCAGGAAAATACGGGGATGTTATAGATTCTACTGGGAACAAAGTTTTTAAGCCGGGCACCTTGGGCGCTCTAAAAAAATCGCTACTATATTTATAGCCTTGAGCAAATTTAGGACCTGGCGGCATGAATGGGGCCACTTTACTAGCCAAGGAGGTACGGATGTTCAAGGCCAAGGAGGCACGCAAAAACAGGCAAAGTGATGCTCCAATTATATTGGGCCGCGCGATTCAACAAACCGTTTCGACGCAGCCACATCTGAATGATGCCGAATTGGCGACGCTGAAAGCAGTCATTGATCCTGCAGCGCTTGGCCTTGTGGGGCTGTCGATTGGCAACAGGGGAGAAGTGGTAGATAGGAAAGGCAGGAAGATCCACAAACCGGGCTTCCGTGACGCCGTCGAGAAAGTTCTTTTTGTGCAAGTGAAATGAAGATGAGAAATGATTGGCAATCTATGGTGCCAAACCTTGTCGACCTTCTTGCCAGTGTTGTGGTCTGGCTCAGCTAGTTCCGTGATCAGAAAACATCGGATCATTCAACAGCCAGCTGACTAAAACCGGATGTAGAGGCCCATGTTTGTCAGCTAATAGAGAAAGTTCCTGCTTGGACCGCTCTTCCACTCGACCAGCCAACAAGACGGCTTCTGCTGTCGGGTAGTGCCGTAGTAGATTTTTGGCTTGATTCCGTACGCATTCAGGAAGGCTCGTGTCCCTGGCCAGTTCCTGTAGGAAGTCCCGTGTTTGCACAACGCTACGGGTGCGCTCATGAGCCATAGTCATGGCATTGCTCCTGAATTGTCCGCGGGGGGAGACGGTTTCCCGTCAACGTGTCCCACGGCCCGTGGGGGGCAGTTTACTGGATAGAGTTTGATCTGCCAAAAGGGGTTGACCTCAATCATCAGCAACGGGGCGATCGGTTCGAGGGGCGCACGGCTCATCGTGCTGTCCTGGTCAGCGCGGCTTCAAGTGCGCGATGGCTGAGCTGATCTTTCCGTACTGATCTGGCGGGGTGGGTCATATTCCTGACGGTGTCTGGGCCCTTCTCGATGGGCTTGGTAAGTTATTTTACAGTAAGTCTATTTACAGTCGTTTGCTGCTCGGGCAGTATCGGATTCGAATCTTGGTCAGGCCTTGCGGATGCTCAATCTCAAACACGAAGTCCTTCTCCGCCTGCGCGCCATTGAGCTGTCCACTTCAGCTATATCGACAATGAAACGCTGGAGGAGCACTTCGTAACGGTGAAGGAGCAGGGGGGCGGGACGCTGATCCCTGAAGGCCAGAGCAAGCCTGGTTTCATTTACACCATCGGCTTGAGCGGAAAAGGTATGCCAGGGCTGTACCGCCTTGAGCTACAAGTCACCAAAGGCTCTGGAAAGCTCGCCACCTCTGGTCTCTGGAATTCCAGCATTGCCAAGGAGCAGGTGAAGATTGCCTTTGACTACTTCAAGGCAAATGCTTCGCGCATCAGTGCCTCTGCCAGGGTTCTAGAACATGATTTCCACCTGCATGTGGTGGAATTGCAAAACACTGGTCCGCTGACCCACATGGCGCTCGCTAGCTTGGTGGCTTTCGCCTCAGGCTTGCTGGGGCGCCCCTCGCAGGGGCAGATGGTGGTACTTGGCGATATGAGTCTGGGTGGCAACATCACTCCAGTGGAAAGTATTGCGGAGTGTCTGCAGGTGGCTTTCGATGCAGGCGGCAAGCGGGTCGCGTTGCCTATGAGCAGCGCGGTGGATCTGCCAACCATTCCCCCGGAACTGTTTACCAAGTTTCAGACGAGTTTTTACGCAGACCCCGTCGATGCGGTTATAAAGGCTTTAGGTGTGGATTGAGCCTGAGAACTCAGGATGCCGGGGCGGTCTGCAGGCACATCGAAGAAGTCGCCGGGCAAGGGCGGTGTCGCCGCTGGAGGTGCTGATTGTGAAGCATGTTGTTGTTTTGCCGGCTGAAACGGTCGCAGACATTACCTGTGATGCCTGTTGTCAGAGTACTCGCGTTGAAGGTTATGGCCTCCAGTTTGGAACCCTTCAGGCACACTGGGGATATGGCTCCAAGCATGATGGCGAGCGTTACGAAGTCCATCTCTGTGAGCCCTGCTTTTTCCGAACGCTGAGCGGTCTGCGTCGCGAACGCATGGTCAACATCATGTTCGATGAGAATCCCGGTAGGGGTTATGCCGAGATAAGGCAAAAATTAGGACATTCGTTCTGTAAATATATGATTTAAAAGGTTATTCGAGAGGCCGTGGCTTGCTGGTCATCCACCGTCTGGCTAGCCGTCTATGCTGATGCTTTTGCCTCGCTTGGGGGATGTGTTCAATGGCATCGGTGGAAAGAACAGCCTACCCTATCTTGCCCAGTCAGCTACCGGCCAAGGAGCTTCATCGAAGCTATTCCCTGTCTGATTCAGAGATCGAATGGGTCAACAACACCGCTAAGAGTCCAGCGCTCTCGATTGGGCTGGCAATCCAGTTAAAGGTGTTTCAGCAGCTGCACTATTTCGTTCCGTTCGAGGAGCTTCCTCAGGAACTCATCAGTCATGTCCGGCAATGCCTCCGCTACGGCGCACGAATAGCTCCACGCTATAGCAATCCCCGCACCCTTTACCGGCACCAAGCAGCGGTACGGCAGTACCTGCAGGTTACCCCCTTCTACAGCAGCGACGGGCTAGCGGTCACTGAGCAGATCGCACGTGACTGCGCTGTAGTTCTTGAGCAGCGAGTCGATCTCATCAATGCCATGCTTGATGAGCTGATTCAGCGTGGCTATGAGCTTCCGGCTTATTCGACGCTCAACAACCTCGCAGAAACCGCCTTGGCGAGTGCTCAGGAAGTTACCTTCAACCTAGTCGTGACTCGAGCGCCAATCGAGGTGATCTACAAGCTGAAGGAGCTGCTCGACACCGACTTCGGCCGGCGCCAGAGCGATTTCAATGCGCTGAAACAGGCACCCAAGAAGCCATCTCGCAAGCACCTGGAGGTGCTGATCGACCACTTGGCCTGGCTAGAGAGCTTCGGGGACCTGGAGGCCATCTTTGAGGGGATCGTCGATGCCAAGATTCGCCACTTTGCTGCCCAAGCCGCGGCGGCGGACGTCTCCGAGCTGAAGGACTGCTCGCTGCCGAAGCGCCACACGCTGATGCTGGCCTTGATATATCGAATGCGTGTGCGAACTCGGGACCACCTGGCCGAGATGTTCATCCGGCGGATTTCGACGATCCATAAACGCGCCAAGGAGGAGCTGGAACAAATCCAGGCGCGACAACGCCAGAAGCTGGAGCAGTTGGCGGCGACCCTGGACGGCGTGGTGCAGATTCTGGTTCAAGAACCGGATGACCAGGAAGCTGGCAGCCTGATTCGGGAATACCTCTCCCCTGATGGCAATCTGGATCGGTTGCGTGAGACTTGCGCCGAAGTCCAAGCTACCGGCGGTAATAACTACCTGCCGTTGATCTGGAAGCACTTCAGGTCCCATCGCTCGCTGTTGTTCCGTCTCAGTCACCTTCTCCAACTGGAGCCCACGACTCAGGATCGGTCGCTGACTCAGGCACTTCAACTGATCCAGGACAGCGAGAATCTACACCGCGAATGGATCGACGAGCACGTCGATTTGTCGTTTGCGTCGGAGCGCTGGGTCAAGGTCGTTCGTCGCCCTTCGAGTGAGGGGCCACCGACCAACCGGCGCTATCTGGAAGTTTGCGTTTTCTCCTACCTGGCCAGCGAGCTGCGATCCGGCGACATGTGCGTACAAGGGTCGGTATCCTTCGCCGACTATCGCAAGCAGTTGCTACCCTGGGAGGAATGTCTCCAGCGACTACCGGCCTACTGCGAAAAGATGGGGCTGCCTGGCACAGCGAAGGAGTTTGTTGCCTCTCTCAAGACCCAGTTGGAGGAAACCGCGCAACAACTGGACGAGAAATTCCCATCATGCCGAGGGGACGTATCGATTAACGAAGCTGGAGAACCGGTGTTGCGCCGAGTAGCGGCGCGGGACATCCCCCCTTCGGCCATCTCGCTGCAGACGGCGCTTATGCAGCGCATGCCGGCCAGGCATGTGCTCGATATCATGGCTAACATCGAGCATTGGATTCAGTTCACGCGGCATTTCGGGCCCATGTCCGGTAACGAGCCGAAGCTCAAAGAGCCTGCCGAGCGCTACCTGATGACGATCTTCGCCATGGGCTGCAACCTAGGCCCTAGCCAGGCTGCACGGCATCTGACCGGTAATGTCACGCCACACATGCTGTCCTATACGAATCGCCGTCACCTCTCGCTGGAAAAACTGGACAAGGCTAACCGCGAGTTGGTGGAACTCTACCTTCAACTTGATCTGCCCAAGCTCTGGGGCGATGGCAAGGCGGTGGCTGCGGACGGCACGCAGTTCGACTTCTATGATGACAACCTGCTGGCCGGCTACCACTTTCGCTACCGCAAAATGGGAGCCGTGGCCTATCGGCACGTGGCCAACAACTACATCGCCGTGTTCCAGCACTTCATCCCGCCGGGCATCTGGGAGGCGATCTACGTGATCGAGGGGCTGCTCAAGGCTGATCTCAGCGTCGAGGCTGACACGGTGTACTCCGATACCCAAGGGCAGTCGGCCACGGTGTTTGCCTTCACCCATCTGTTGGGCATCAATCTGATGCCACGTATTCGCAACTGGCGCGACCTGGTGATGTGCCGGCCGGATCGCGGTGCTTCGTACAAGCATATCAACCGCCTGTTCACCGACACTGCCGACTGGAACTTGATCGAAACCCACTGGCAGGATCTGATGCAGGTCGCATTGTCGATCCAGGCCGGCAAGATTTCCTCGCCCATGCTGCTGCGCAAACTCGGCTCCTACAGCCGGCGCAACAAGCTCTACCATGCGGCTCAGGCACTGGGCAGCGTGATCCGTACGATCTTCTTGCTCAACTGGATCGGCAGTCGCGAGTTGCGCCAGGAGGTCACCGCGAACACCAACAAGATCGAGTCCTACAACGGTTTCTCCAAGTGGTTATCTTTCGGCGGCGATGTGATTGCTGAAAACGATCCGGACGAGCAGCAGAAACGGCTGCGCTACAACGACATGGTGGCCTCGTCGGTGATCCTGCAGAACACTGTGGACATGATGCGCATCCTGCATAAACTGGCCCGCGAGGGCTGGCAGTTCACCGATGAGGACGTGTCGTTCCTCAGCCCCTACCTGACCAGCAACGTCAAGCGCTTCGGTGAGTTCAACCTCAAGCTCAATAGGCCACCGGAGCCCTGGATCAAGGACTCGGTATTCCAACAGGCCGCCGGCTCGCTTCGAGCCAACACGGCCAGCAAGACCGGTGCCTAGGAGGCAACATGATCGAGATCCCTCCCGCGACTTTTCGAGTCACACCCTACGGAGAAGTGGATGGTGTAGCACTGGACAAGCTGCGAGCCAGCTTCGACACCTCCCAGCTTCTGCGACTGGTTGACCAATTCGATGCCTGTCTGGCTGAGTTAGGTGGAGTTGTGGCTGTCCGAGATGAGCTGCTGAAGCTTCATGCGATGGCCCTAACCCTTGTAGAGGGTGTGCCACTGACAGTACCTACTGAGAATGCCTGCATCTGGACGGAGGCTGAGTCGCTGCAACAGAATCTCGAGACCCTCGCTGGGTGGGTGCGCTCTGCTCAAGCTGGAATAATCCCCTTGGTCAATCTAGCGCCCGACCACGAACAGTAAGCACTTGGGAGAGTGCCTATATTGTAAATGCGCAGGCTTGAGGAAAGACCATCTCTTGCCGGATTAAATCTTCGACAGCGGCAATCCAATACTTATCGAGCGACCAGCCGAAGAACTTGACCTGTCTCACCCGAGCGTCAGGGGCCAGCACCAGATGGCGAGTGGCCTTGGCCAGCGTTACGATCAACAGTAAGCTCCAAAAGGGTTCCCGCAGGACGCCAGCCACTACTGTGAGTGGATCACCAATAATATGTACCCAGCTGAGCAGCAGCGACCAGCGCCCGAAGCGGTGATAAGCCTGCTGGGTCTTTTCCAGTTTTTCTTCGCTGACGGGAAACCAGCGTTTGTGTCGGTAGTGTTCGATAAAACGGCCCAACAGCCAGTTCAGTGCTTAGCCCAGTACATTGCCCGTGGTCGCCACGGCCAGCCGTGTCCAGGCGGCATAGGGGTCGGTCAGCAGCAAGCCGACCAGCACCGCTTCCGGCTGCATGGGCAGCAGCGTGGCGGCACCGAAGGCGGCGAGGAACAGGCCGAAATAGCCGGATAACTCGCACATCAGGCTAGGCGTTCAGGCCGATCCAGCCATGGACACCCACGTAAATCCCCACACCGATGATCAATAGGCTGGACAGGTACGGAGCGCGACGCGCCACAGCACCAAGCCAGGGCCAGCGATTGGACGCCTGGCGTGCTCCGATAGCGGCGGCAGCACCAACGGTAACCAGGGTGATGGCCAGGCCAATGCTGAAGCACAACACCAGCACGGCTCCCAGCGCGACTTCCTTCACTTGTAGGCAGAGCAGCAGCACGGTGATCGCTGCCGGGCAAGGAATCAGCCCGCCCGTCAAACCGAACAGGATGATCTGGCCCGTGGTGACGTTGCGATTGCTAAAGCGCTTGCGGATATCGTTGGCATGCGCCCGCTCATGGGCATCCTGGTAGCCCTCCAACGACAGCTCCAGGCCCTCCAGTTCTGCATGATCATGGCCATGACCGTGGCCGTGCTCGTGGAACTCCAGATCATAGTCGTGAGAATGACCGGCATGGCCGAGGCTCAGGCGCGCTGTGAATTCGTGGGGTTCGGGAATCTCGTCCACTGACTCCAGGTAGTCACCTCGGTCGACGAAGCGAAACTGCTGGGCCAGGCCATCGGGGCGGGTCGTCAGCAGGCTCATTTCAGCTGCCGACCAGGCATGGCCAGTCAAGATATTCAGTCGCCAGCGCGGAGGGACGCCCTCTTCGAAGATCGACAGTTCGATGCGCCCATGCCCGGTGTCGATGCGCTGCATTTCATCGTGGTGGTGATAGTCATGCTGATGATCATCGCCTTCCTCGAAGCGCCACATCTGCTCGCCACGCCAGGTGCGCCAAAGCATCCACAGGGCGATGGTGATAATTATGGCGGCGGACGCAAGCTGGAAATACGGCTCGGTGGTTTCGGCATTCAGGTTCTGCCCCAGGTACATGCCGGCCATGGCCACCAGCCAAACCACTGCGGTGTGGGAAAGCGTTGCGGCCAGTCCCAGCAGAACAGCCTGCTTCACCGTGCCGCGAATGGCCACGATAAACGCCGCCATCATGGTTTTCGAATGCCCTGGCTCTAGGCCATGCAAGGCTCCCAGCAGGATGGCACTGGGGAAGTACAACCAGGCCTGCGAGGCTCCCTGTTGCAGCAGTTCGGCGAAGCTCGACATGGGAAAAGGCCTAGAGGTACTTAGTGATTTGCTTGAAGTCTTCGAGCGATGCGCGTTCACCTGTCGCGAGTGCTTCGACGGTGTGTTCCAGGCAGTGATCGATATGGTCTTGGATAAGCACACGCTTGGCCTGGCAGACGGCTTTTTCCACGGCATGCAGTTGCTGAGCGATGTCGACGCAGGCCCGGCTGTCTTCGATCATGCTGACGATGCTGCGCAGGTGGCCCTCCGCACGCTTCAACCTTTTGATGATATCGCTATGACTTTGGTGCTGATGGCCGTGTTCGTGATCGCTCATGCCTTGAGTCTCATGCATCGATGAATTACGCTCGCATCCTATCCCCCTGGGGGGGATATGGTCAAACCAACTACCCCTTCAGAACAACCATCCGCTTAGGCATCAAAAGAAACACGACATGCTCAGCAACCCCATCAGCACTAAGGTGATTTTTGCCCTTGCTCTGGCCATCTTGATAGCCTGGGCCGGGCACACCTCTGCGCTCTTTATGGGTTCGAGTCAGCCAGTCGGGAGTGGCAACAATGGCGCACATTCGCATACCCATGGTGACGAGGCGCTCGCCTGTGCTGCATACGGGGATCACTGCCACTCACCGCTGACCGCCGACCATGTGCATGAAACACCGCACCTGACCACGCTGCTCAGCATCAGCACGCTGCCTGAACGTACGCAGCCGATACCCGCCCCTCGTTACTCCATTCCTCCAAGCCCGATCTTCCTGATTGAACGGCCACCGCGCGCCACATTCGTGCTCTGACATAGGCTGCTGTGCGGCCCAAGACCCCTTTAACTCAGGACTCAACCATGCATTCGTTATCCATGAGCGCAATGGGCGCATTTGTCGTGCGTCCGAATCGCTCGTTATTACTGCTGCTGTTGTTTATGGCATTGCTGTTTCTCGGCATGCCTGACGCACTGGCCCACGCCGTCGCCGAGGGCGACAAGGGCTTTATCCAGGAAAGCTCCGGGGTGATGGTGCTGCCGTTCATCTACATGGGCGCAAAGCACATGATCACCGGTTACGACCATCTGCTGTTCCTCTTCGGGGTGATCTTCTTTCTCTACCGTCTGAAGGACGTGGGGCTCTACGTCACCCTTTTCGCCGTGGGCCACACCGTGACGCTGCTGCTGGGCGTACTGGCGGAAATCAACATCAGCTCCTATGTGATCGACGCCATAATCGGTTTCTCGGTGGTGTACAAGGCGCTGGATAACCTGGGCGCATTCCAGCGCTGGTTCGGCCACCAGCCGAACACCAAAGCGGCCACGCTGATCTTCGGCTTGCTGCACGGCTTTGGTCTTGCGACCAAGATCCAGGAGTACGAGATCTCGGCAGACGGCCTGATCGCCAACCTAGTTGCCTTCAACGTCGGCGTCGAAATTGGCCAGCTCCTGGCCTTGAGCGCCATCCTGATTGTCATGGGCTACTGGCGGCGCACCGCCAGCTTCTGGCGTCATGCCTACACCGCCAACGTCGCCATGATGAGCGCCGGTTTCCTCTTGATGGGTTACCAGCTCACCGGCCTGATCGTCTCTCAGTAAGGAATTCTAAGCATGTTCAATACCAAGCTTCCGACCCAAAGCGAATTGCCCACCAGCAGCCAACTGCTGCGCTCCACTGTGATCGCCGTGGGAGTTGCCGCAGCCTTACTGGTCACCGTGGTGATGCCTTCGGAGTACGCCATCGACCCGACCGGTGTTGGTCGCGTACTCGGCCTGACCCAGATGGGCGAAATGAAGATGACCCTGGCTGAAGAAGCGGCAGCGGATGCCGCGGTTCAGCACGCTGTAGATCCAGTCGTTCAAGCCCCCGCGCCTGTTCAGCCTGTAGCTCAAGAGCAAGTTGCAACAGTACCTGCGGCCGAAGTAGTTGCTGAGCCGCAGCCAGCACTGAAGTACGATGAGATTACCGTAACGCTGAAGCCGGGCGAGGCCAGTGAGATCAAGTTGGAGATGCTGAACAAGGCAAAGGTCAGTTACGAGTGGACAACCAATGGTGTGCCGGTCAACCACGACACCCACGGCGAGCCCTACAACGGCCCTAAGGGCTACTACCACAGCTATAGCAAGGCCAAACAGGTGACTGGAGATAAAGGTGAGCTCATCGCCATTTTCGATGGCACTCATGGCTGGTTTTGGCGTAATCGTAGCAAGAGTGATGTGACTATCACACTCAAGACCGAAGGTAAGTACTTGAGTGTTAAGCGAGTGATTTGAAGCACATACCACCCACCATTAGGAAGGAGATTTGAGCGTTGATTTTTTCAACGCTCAGCTAACTGCGCTGCACAGACAGTGCAGTTAGCTGAATCCTGAAAAAGAAAAGCCGCCCGTAGGCGGCATATAAGAGGGGGCACACGGATGAAACTACAATATAACCTGGGATCTTTGCATCGTCACGCAGCCGCTCGGTATCCCGCTACTGGCATTACACGTTAAGCACATCGATTATCCAAGCCTTCATCGCACACAAGGCCAATGGATTTGTGCTGCAGGCACCACTCTCCAGTGCGGTCTTGAGTTGTTCTATATCGACTTGTTGCAAGTATCGTTCAGCATCGCCTAGTCGCTGCTCACCTCCAAAGCCGCCACCGCGCATTTCAGCCAGAGCTTGCTCCTTGCTCCAGCCCTGATAAACGATGCGATATAGAGCCGCAATCAGGCCAGTTCTATTTTGTCCATGCTTACAGTGAATCAGCACAGAACCGAGCTCTTGTGACTGTCGGATGCTCCGTAGTGCTACGATCACATCTGTATCATCAACTCTGTCAGTATGGAATGGCAGGTGAATCTGGCGCACTTTTGGATCATGCAGCCAAGCTGAATCGCTACGTTGATAGAAATTGATCACTGTCGTGACGCCCAGTTCTTTGAGCATCGGTTGAGCCTCATTATCAGGCAAGGCACTGCGATAGAGATCGGGCTGTATCCGATACAGGTTAAACCGCTTATCTAGCGACTCCGCCCAACTCTGTGGCCGAGTCTCACCAGCCAAACTTTGCATTGTAGGCGTGGCACTCCAGGCCATGCTAATAGGCAACGCTACCAACGCAGCGACCAATACCAGTCCTGCTAGGCACAGGCGAAGAAACCATAGAAGACCTTGCATCAGTTCTGCCCTCCCACTACATCAGGCACAAGCTGTGGCAGTCGCATTGGTTGTGGCGCTTTATAGAGAATCCACCGGTAGCACAGCACTCCGATCAGCCAGTCGAACAACAAGGTCCACAGGTTATGCGAGAGGAAGTGCGCACCCTGCATCATACGTCCTAGCGAAAACACTGCTCCCAGTCCAAACGCAACAACTAAAGCAATGCGAGCGGTGCGAGGACGCCTGTCGCGCAGCGCGAAAAACAGAGCCAACAGAGAGAACCCCGCCGAGGCATGCCCCCCTGGCCAACAGCGCCCTGGCTTTTCGGTTGGTGCGCGCTCGCTGAGTAAAGGTGTAAAAGTTTCTGCTCCCCCGAACTCGCTCAGACTCCATGGGCAGTGCACGCCAGTCAGTGTTTTCAGCGGAGTGACAATACTGGTTGATAAAGCCAAGGCCAGTACCAGGTAACCTAGCTGACGCCGAAAAGGACTTAGCCTGGTTGGCATCAGACTTAGCACGAAACCGAAAATGGCCATTACGCCCAAGAAGATAACAGCTTGCTTCGCCCGGTCATGGAGTATGTCTTCCAGCCAGAAGCTGTGACGTCCGATAAAGCCCTGGCCCGGTTCGTAGAACAGTTCTGCCAAAGCGAAATCAACTCCACTGGGGTCTAGTAACAACAGTAAGGCCATAAGCCCTAACGGAATGCCTATCGCAAGGCGGAAATCAAAGTAGCGAGAAGCGCTTTCTGAGCGGTCAGCCGTCATTTCAGTGGCTCCAAATCAAAGCACCGCCAGGCGGTGCCTGTAATGCATGAGTGGGTTAACGCAGGCCCAACTTTTCATCTGGCAGTACCCCTGACCGCCAAGCTATAAGTCCATTCTGGAAGGCATAGCTGGCCCCCTGGTAGTAAGCGATATCGCGACGCAGCAGCCCGTCATCGGTGCCAATGATCGACTCATGGCTCAACCCCAATGCGTCTTCATGTTTGCGCATGCCACGCCTTGGGCTGAGGATGGCCAGATTGTTGCCATCGAACAGTCCTAGGTGCTGGTAGTTACCAACCAGGGCGCGCCCAGCAGTACGATCCTCTCGCAGCACGTTGCGCCCGAAAAAAGTTGAGACATAGTCGATATTGAGTATGCCCAGCAAAGTTGGAGCCAGGTCGATCTGACTGACAACATCGGTGAACTCTCTAGGTTCGATATGTTCCGGAGCGTAAAAGAACAGCGGGATGTGGTAGTTGGCCACCGGCAGATCTTCCTTACCGGCGCTGCCTGCAGTGTGGTCGGCGACGAAGACGAACAGCGTGTCCTTGAACCAGGGTTTATCCCGCACTTGGGCAAGGAGTTGGCCAATGGCGTAGTCGGTATACTTCACCGCTCCTTCGCGACCGTCACCGGAAGGTATGTCGATGCGACCTTCAGGGTAGGTATAGGGTCGATGATTTGAGGTGGTCATCAATTGCAGGAAGAAAGGTTTGCCCGCTGCATGGTCTGCATCTGCAATTTTGAGGGCTTGCTTATAGAGATCTTCATCCGACATGCCCCAGGCATTTTTGAAGGCAATATCAGCCTCGGCCACGCTGCTTTGGTCAACGATGCGATAGCCGTTGCCGCCAAAGAAAGCATTCATGTTATCGAAGTAACCACGGCCGCCGTAGAGAAATGCACTGTCATACCCTTGGGCGGCGAACTGCTGACCAAGACTCGCATAACCAGCTTCACGACCAATACGTTTGACGATCGAACGCCCCGGCGTTGGTGGAATCGACAGAGTGATGGCTTCTAGACCCCGATCAGTACGGGTGCCCGTGGCATAAAAGTTGCTGAATGCCAGGCTCTGCTTGCGCAGCGCGTCCAAATTCGGGGTCAATCCGCGGCTGTCACCGAAGCTCCCCAAGTATTTGGCACTCAAACTCTCGATGGTCACCAGTACTACGTTCAGGCGTTTTGGTTGCCCAGGATTATCGATTTCTCTGCGAATATCTAACGGATCGCTGCCGATGAAACGTGCATTGGGCTCGCTCACCTCACTCCGCAACAACCCGGCGACTTCGGACTCTGGCAGGGTCGAATAAAACTGCTGGTAGTCCAGTTCGTTATTCCGAAATGCAGCAAAGAACTGGAAAGGACCATTGCTCGCCAGCTCGCGCTGATAGGCATTGCCGCCTATTCCACGGGGGGTGTTCTGCCCAACAAACGCACTACAAAGACCGGCCAGCAAGAGCCCCCCCACAAGACTATACAAAGCCTGCTTGGGGGCCATGCGTGGAGCATCCAAGGCAGCTGCAAGAGGGCGGCGAAGCATGAATGTCAGACCAATAGCCAAGATGGCGAGCAGTGCCAGCAAGGGGTAAATCGGGTAGGACTCAAGGATGTTGTTGATCACCTCCTCGGAGTACACCAGGTAGTCGACGGCGATGAAATTGAAGCGTACGCCGAATTCGTCCCAAAACAGCCATTCCGCAACAGCAGTGAACAGCATGACGAATAGACTGAGGGCCATGGCGCTGGCCATAAACTTTTTGTGCCAGCGCTGCTGCCAAATCGCGCGCGGGCAAAGCAGCAGGTAAAGCGCCATTGGCAAGGTCGCGTAAAGCAGGAAGCTCAAGTCGTAGATCATCCCTATGGCATACAAGCCCATAAGGTTCGAAATGCTGATATTCGCATCTGCCAGGTGGCTAACCAGCAACAGGCTCCGAGTCAGAGTGAATACCGTTAGCCACGCCAGCACGACGATGGATAAGTAGCGAATTTGCGCATAATGAAGCTGGGGCATCGTATGATCCTTTTTGGATGAACGGGCCGCAGTCTGCATTTGCCTCTGTTAGTAGCCTGTCAAAGCGACGTGAAAAAAGCGTCAAAATCAAAGAGTAATCAGCCGATGCGTATTCTGGTCATCGAAGACAACCGCGACATCCTGGCCAATGTGCTGGACTACCTGCAGCTAAAGGGCTTCGGCGTCGACTGCGCGCAGGATGGCTTGAGCGGCTTACACCTAGCCAGCACGGGGCACTACGATTTGATCGTGCTTGACATCATGCTGCCGGGCATCGACGGTTATCAGGTGTGCAAACGCCTGCGTGAGGATGGCCAGAGCGAGGTACCAATCCTTATGCTGACTGCCCGTGATGCGCTTGACGACCGGCTGCACGGCCTCAACGTCGGAGCTGACGACTATCTGATCAAACCCTTTGCCCTATCCGAGTTAGTCGCGCGTATCGAGGCGATCCTGCGCCGCAGCCAAGGCAGCCGAAAACGCCAATTGAAAGTAGCGGATCTGCTCTATGACCTGGATACGTTGTATGTCAGTCGAGCAGGCCGACCGCTCAAGCTGAATCCCATTGGCCTAAAGCTATTAGCGGTGTTAATGCAGAAAAGCCCGGCCGTGGTACGCCGCGAAGTACTGGAGGAAGCGCTCTGGGGAGATGAATGCCCCGATAGCGATAGCCTGAGAAGCCATATCCACCAACTCCGTCAGGTTCTCGATAAACCCTTCAATACAGAGCTGCTGCACACCCAGCATGGTGTGGGTTACCGCCTTGCGGAGAAAACTGATGGTATCTAAACAACCTTTTGCACGGCGCATCCTGCTCGCCTTTGTACTGATGACCGTAATGGTCAGCGGCACCTTTTCCATAGGCATCGTAGCGGTGGTGCACTTTGTCGAAGAGCACCTGGTTTCCGAGGAGTTACAGCGAGAACTGAACACCGTGCTGCACCAGGATATCAATCGAGGTCGGCCACCACGCTTGGACTCTAGTACCCGATTTTTCGCCTCTGGCCATTCCGAGTATGCCATTCCCGAGCAGTATGCAAATCTAGAAGAAGGCTTTAATGAGGTCGTCGATGGCGATGAGGCGTTCTATGTCTATGTCCAGGAAATCAACAATCAGACCTATCTATTGGTGCAGGAACAACACGAGTTCGAGGCACGTGAGCAAGTTCTATTCGATGTTGTACTCGCAGGCTTCCTACTGACTATCGCAGGCGCATGGGGGCTTGGGCTCGTCATGGCGCGTAAGGTGATGGCGCCCATCAGCCGCTTGGCTCAGCAGGTGCGTCATCGCGACCAATTGCACTCTTTGGCTCCGCCACTTGCTCCCGAATACCCTGATGACGAAATTGGTCAACTGGCAGCTGCCTTTGACAGCACGTTGGGCCAAGTCCGTCAGTCACTGGAGCGTGAACGGCTATTCACTAGTGATGTCAGCTGCGGATTTCGGAGCACCGTGACCGGCCGTTTCGGTTGATCGTGACCGCTCATTTCGCTAACGCGTGACCGCTCATTTCGGTAGCAACGTGACCGATTCTCCGCCTGTTCCGAAACAGGTGGT
>Ga0222660_1000236_pt1 | contig 29245 bp, 36 predicted proteins | sample AntAcemetagen549_FD_179832 | JGI IMG/M metagenome (GOLD analysis project Ga0222660, IMG submission 179832) | Saline water microbial communities from Ace Lake, Antarctica - #549 | ecosystem: Environmental > Aquatic > Non-marine Saline and Alkaline > Saline | place: Antarctica: Ace Lake...
CAAAGCTAAACCGATTCACAATGTCACCGGCAAAGTCGCCAAACTGGCTGACGATATGCTGGAAACAATGTATGCCGCGCCGGGGATCGGTCTTGCGGCCAGTCAGGTTAATGTACACCAGAGACTGCTTGTACTGGATATATCAGACGACAAACGGGCACCTATGGTCTTTATTAACCCCGAAATCGTCATCTCTGAAGGTGAAATCCAATCAGACGAGGGATGTCTGTCGATCCCTGGGTTTTACGAACCAGTGGACCGATTCGAGAAAATTCAGGTTAAGGCACTAAATAAAGATGGTAACGAATTCATTCTCGACGCCGAAGACCTGCTCGCTATTTGTATCCAGCATGAGATGGACCACTTGGAAGGAAAGTTGTTCGTTGATTACTTGTCTAGCACCAAGCGCCAACTCATTCGCAAACGCCTGCTGAAACAACAAAAGCTCAACCAATGAATATCGTATTCGCCGGTACACCGGAATTTGCCGCTCGACATCTGGCAGGCCTGATCCAAGCTGGCATCACGATAAGTGCGGTGATCACGCAACCGGACAAACCCGGTAAACGGGGCAAGAAGCTAATTCCAAGCCCGGTGAAATCCCTTGCAATGGATCATCAGCTAACAGTTCTTCAACCCAATAAAGTTTCCACGGAAGACCTCGATCCATTCCAGCCAGACCTTCTGATCGTCGTCGCTTATGGACAAATTCTTAAGCAAGATCTCTTGGATCTCCCGACCTACGGCTGCATCAACGTACACGGCTCGCTCTTACCTCGATGGCGAGGCGCCGCACCTATTCAAAGAGCGATACAAGCAGGTGATCTAGAAAGCGGTATTTGTATTATGCAAATGGATGCCGGCCTCGATACCGGAGATGTTCTATTGGAAGCAAAAACAACAATCGATGTGATTGATACCTCGGCCGCTCTTGCCGGGCGTCTGACAACTCTCGGTATCGAAGGACTCCTAACGGTCATCACTCAGATAGAGCAGCAACAACTCAACCCCCAGCCCCAGCCGAGCGAGGGCACCTATGCCAAAAAAATCAAAAAACAAGAAGCTAAAATCGATTGGACCGATCTCGCATCTAACATCGTGAGAAAGGTTCGGGCGTTTACTCCCGAGCCCGTATGTTTCTCTGAATGCACCCACGGGGATTCCAACATTCGGCTTAAGATATACGAGTGCGAGATTGTGGCCGTTAGACACCAGGCAACACCCGGGACTATCATGGACGTCTCAGCGGCAGGTGTCTCCGTTGCCGCAGGCACAGACCAGGTACTCATCAAGCGACTTCAGTTGCCACTTGGTAAAGGCAGTATTTTAAGCGGTAGAGACATCCAAAATTCACGAACGGATATTTTACACGTCGGCGCAAAACTCCGATGACGGAATGCAATGTGGGGCTGCAATAAGCTATGCAAGAGTATGTATCAGCAGTCAACGTGCTCCTCAAGGTAGCCTCTGGGCGAAGTCTTGATTACGCAATTGGTAGCGGAGATTCGCCGCTGAGTCGCCAGATCGCCTACGGCGTGTTGCGAAACTTCTATTCGCTCAGTGCCAGCCTTGAACAACTGGTTAAAAAGCCCATCGCAGATAAACACCAGGATGTTGAGCTTCTGATACTTGCCGGTATGTACAGCATTGACTCTCTGAACCGCCCAGCGCATGCGAGCGTTAACTTTGCAGTCGATGCCGCCGTCGGGCTAAAAAAACCCTGGGCGAAGCAGCTAACCAACGGTGTACTCAGAAGCTACCAGCGCCAGAAATCCGTGTTACTGGATAAGATGAGCGACGACAGGGAAGCCGTAACGAATCATCCTTTATGGCTTCTGCATCGAATCGAGCGAGCTTACCCAGATCGGGCCGAACAAATTCTCATGGCCAATCAAGTAGAACCGCCGATGACCTTGAGGGTTAACGTTCGGCAGACCAGCCGTAATGACTATCTCGAGTTACTCGCCGGCGCTGGCATTGCCGCGCGCTCAGGTGCCCTCGCCACCACAAGCATCTACCTAGAAACTCCGAGGCCCGTAGATGCACTCCCTGGTTTTGCCGACGGATTGGCAAGCGTCCAAGATGAGGCAAGTCAGATGATTCCTAACCTTCTTCATCTAGAGTTGGGGCATCGAGTACTCGATGCTTGCGCGGCGCCTGGCGGTAAGACCTGCGCTATTTTGGAGGCGCAGTCCGGTATCCAGTTGACCGCACTCGACAAAGACGCCAAACGTGCCGCCATTATCAACGATAACCTTCGCAGACTAAATTTGGCCTGTGAAGTCGAAGCGAGCGATTTACTTCAGCACCATCCAGACGAACTTTATGATCGAATATTGCTAGACGTACCCTGTTCTGCAACGGGCATCATCCGCCGTCACCCGGATATTAAGTTGCTGCGTCTGGATTCAGATATTGATAAACTTGCCGCCACCCAAAAAGAATTGTTAGCAAAGGCTTGGTCATTGCTCTGCACAAACGGAGAACTCCTTTATTCCACCTGCTCGATTCTACCCAACGAAAATCAGGGTATCGTCGAACAGTTTGTTCAAGATCACAATGATGCCCGTGTTCTACCAATCAATAGTGATGCTGGTATCTCGACGCCAGAGGGTCTACAGCTTCTGCCCACGACCGGCGGTAGCGACGGTTTCTTTTTTTCTAGATTGAAGAAAATACAATCATGAAGATCATCATTCTTGGTGCAGGTGAAGTCGGCGGCAACCTCGCCCAAAATCTGACCAAAGAAGCCAGTGACATCACCGTCGTCGACCACGATGCAGATCGGCTTCGAGAACTACAAGACAGATTTGATATTCGCACGGTTCGTGGCATGGGCTCTCATCCTGATGTCATGCGCCAGGCTGGCGCTGAAGATGCCGATATGTTGATCGCCGTGACCAACAGCGATGAAGTGAACATGGTCGCCTGTCAGGTTGCCTATTCAGTCTTTAACACGCCCACAAAAATTGCTCGTATACGATCCACTGGTTATCTGGAACACACCAGTATCTTTCGCAATGAAGCCATGCCTGTCGACTTTATCGTCAACCCCGAAAAGATCGTGACCGATGATATTCGGCGGCTCATTGATAACCCGGGCGCGCTGCAAGTCATGGATTTTGCTGAAGGTCAGGTACAACTCGTCGGTATTAAGGCCTACTACGGCGGACCTTTGGTAGATCAGGAACTGAAGTATCTGCGCCAACATATGCCAACTATTGACACTCGTGTTGCTGCCATTTTTAGACAGAACCGTCCGATAATGCCGGAAGGCAACACTATTATTGAAGCGGACGATGAGGTTTTCTTTATCGCTGCCGCTAAAGATATTCAGGCCGTGATGAGCGAAATGCGCAGAACTGAACGTCCCAACAGGCGTCTTATTATTGCCGGCGGTGGACATATTGGTGAGGGATTGGCGCGCTCATTGGAACACAAATATGGCGTTCGCATCATCGAACGAAGCCGCCAACGTTGCTATGAATTGTCTGAATCACTCGATCGCGCCATTGTGCTTGCAGGTGACGCGTCAGACAGAGAGTTGTTGCTAGAGGAAAACATCGAGGACACAGATGTGTTTTGTGCCGTTACGAATGATGATGAAGCTAACATAATGTCATCGATGTTAGCCAAGAGCCTTGGTGCAAAGAAGGTCATCACGCTGATCAACAATCCTGCTTATGTAGATTTAATTGAAGGTAGTGATATCGATATCGCCATCTCGCCACAGCAAGCAACGTTAGGCTCAATCCTGACTCATATTCGCCGCGGTGATGTGGTGAGAGTTCATTCGCTGCGCCGCGGTGCTGCCGAAGCTATGGAGGCCATTGCTCACGGCGATAGCCAGAACTCAAAAGTCGTTGGGCGACAACTACAACAAATTGAACTGCCTAAAGGCACCACGATTGGGGCTATCGTTCGCGGCAACGATGTCATCATTGCTCACGACGATGTTGTGGTTGAACCGGATGATCACCTCATTCTATTTATGGTCGATAAAAGCCTGGTTTCTGATGTTGAGAAATTATTCCAGGCACCGTTTAGTTTCTTTTAGATTTATGCACCTACCAATCGCCCTAAAAATACTTGGCATCCTACTCATGGTGTTCAGTATTACCATGCTCCCACCGATCGTCGTTTCTCTGATTTACGATGATGGCGCACTCATAGCGTTCGCTGATACTTTTGCTCTGACCCTTATCTCGGGCTTTGTTCTATGGATACTATTTTTGCGGCACGATGCGGATATGAGAATCAAAGATGGGTTCTTGATCACAACCATGTTCTATCTGTCGTTAGGTACCGTCGGTGCAATTCCCTTGATACAGGAGTCGGCCATTGGATTGTCCTGGCCAAACGCCCTGTTTGAATCTTTTTCTGGCCTAACAACAACCGGCGCGACAGTGCTTACTCAGATAGACTCTCTGCCGAAATCAGTCCTTTTTTATCGACAACAACTCCAGTGGTTGGGTGGCATGGGCATCATCGTGCTGGCCGTGGCAATCTTACCCATGTTGGGTATTGGCGGTATGCAGCTTTACCGGGCCGAAACGCCAGGCCCCGTAAAAGATTCAAAACTCACCCCACGCATTAAGCAAACCGCGTTAGCACTTTGGTCCATCTATCTTGGCTTAACTTTTATTTGTGCGCTTGCGTATTGGCTAGCCGGCATGAGCCTATTCGACGCAATTTGTCATAGCTTTTCTACCGTTGCGATTGGGGGATTTTCTACCCACGACGCAAGTATCGGATATTTCGATTCGGCTCTGATCGAATCCATCACCATCTTTTTTATGGTCTTGGCGGGTATGAATTTCGGTCTACATTTCTTTGCTTTTCGTGAGCGCACGATTGCGCATTACTTGCGGGATGATGAGGTTCAGTTTTATCTGGCGATGCTCATGGCCACAACCATTATTGTTTCCGGATTTCTTTATCATTCTGCGGAATACGACGGCTTGCAGGCCATTCGATACGCAACGTTTCAAGTTGTGTCGATATTCACCACGACTGGATTTGCAACCGCAGACTTTAGCGAATGGCCGAGTATGCTGCCGTACTTAATTTTCTTTGGCGCGTTCACTGGTGCCTGTGCTGGCTCTACCGGTGGAGGTATGAAGGTTATGCGCGTAATGCTGATTGCTAAACAAGGCTTGCGCGAGATTCACAGATTGATTCACCCCAACGCAATATTTCCGATAAAGTTGAACAAACGGCCGGTATCTAACAAAGTCGTAGAGGCAGTGTGGGGCTTCTTCTCGGTTTACGTCATTCTGTTTTTGTTTATGTTACTGGCAATGGTAGCGACCGGCATGGACTTCTTAAGTGCTTTTTCAGCCGTCGGGGCTTCCATCAATAATCTAGGGCCCGGGCTGGGCAGTGTGGCTTATCATTACTCCGATATTAGTGACTCAGCAAAGATCATCCTCTGTTTTGCGATGATCCTTGGCCGGCTTGAAATCTTCACATTGCTGGTGTTGTTCACGCCTATGTTTTGGCGAAAATAGGATTTTGACGAAAATAGGGTTTTGACGAAAAAGGATTCGGCAGAAAGTAGCTTTTAGAAAACTTGAGTTACTGATGATAGTACTGGGTTTTTCCGTCAAACTTGTAGAGCTTTTTCGCTCCCGCAGGGCGCTCTCGAAATCGCTTGTACTCCCATTGATATTGCACCAGCTTTGTTCGAATACTTTTCTCTACCGATAGATTGAGTGCTGCTAGTGCCGTTATGAGATCAGCGGCGTAAACGTCATTGTCGACTTCGTCAAACCGAAGATGGAACTTGCCTGACTCGCGATACACGATACAAACGATGGCCCTGGCCCCAGTTTTGCGAAGCAGCCTCGGCACAAGCCGATCCGTAAGCGCGGGCTGACCAAAAAACGGCACAAATTCTCCCGTCGCTGGCACCTGGTCCGGTAACACGGTCACCACCTGGCCATCTTTCAGTTCACGATACAAGGTCGCCAGGCCCTGACGATTCGTCGGTACCAGATTGTCTCCACGGACTTTCGCCATCAGGGGCTTTGCCCAATCCTGTCTTGGCGGTTGGTATAGCGCCGTCATCCTCCCCTTGCTCGCAAAATAGACATTGAACATCTCCCAGTTACCCAGGTGAAGCAACACCACCACCGTGCCTTTGTCCGATGCCATTGCGTCGTCAATCAATTGCTCGTTTTCGACTCGATCAATCCATGCGCTAGTTCGAGACAGGTCGCTTAGCCAGACTGCGGGTGTTTCAAATGCGGTCATGCCTGTCTGCCGCATAGACTCGTGTGTCAGTGTTTGAATTTCGGCCGTAGATAGTTCCGGCAAGCATAGTTGCAAGTTCTGTTTCGTGACCTGGGTTGAGCGGCTCCCGAGATAGTAGTTCAAACTGCCAAAGCCGCGGCCGAGCCACTGGCTGAAACCCAACGGCATGAACGCCTGCAATCGCAGCATAAGGCGGAGCAATCCCGTCATGCGAGTGCCTTACAGGGTTTATGCCGCGGGCAGGTCACCAGATGGTCATTGACCATCCCAGTCGCCTGCATCAGGGCGTAACAGATCGTTGAACCGACGAAATTGAAACCTGCTTTTTTCAAGGTTTTGGCCATCAAGTCACTTCTGTCAGTCGTCGCAGGCACATCGAACATGCTCTCATATTGGTTTTGAATGGGCTGTCCGTCGACAAATTGCCAGAGAAACTGGGAAAAGGAACCCTTCGATTGAACCTCGAGAAACCGCTGCGCATTGTTAACAGCGCTATCAATTTTCAGCCGGTTGCGAATGATCCCTTCGTTGTTGAGCAGCTTATTCTTTTCTCGTTTGTCAAAGGCAGCGATTTTTTCAGGATTGAATTGCCAAAAGGCATGACGATAGTTCTCACGTTTGCGCAGCACAGTAAGCCAACTCAAACCGGCTTGCGCGCCCTCTAGAATCATAAATTCAAACAGTTTCTGGTCATCGCGAAGGGGCACACCCCATTCTTCGTCATGATATGCCTCGTAGAGCGGATCTCCCCGACACCAATTACAGCGCTGATCAATTTGCTTTGGCAATCCCGGACTCCTTTCATAAAGGCTTAATGTATACTTACGCACTTTTTCGCTGGGGGCAAAGTCTCGAATGGCCAGTCAAACTTTTCAGGACCTGATTCTAACACTTCAGAACTTTTGGGCCGATCAAGGCTGCGTGCTGATGCAACCTTATGACCTAGAAGTGGGTGCTGGCACATTTCATCCGGCCACCTTCCTGCGCTCCATTGGTCCAGAAACCTGGCGCAGTGCCTATGTCCAACCGTGCCGACGCCCAACAGATGGCCGCTATGGTGAAAACCCCAATCGCTACCAGTACTACTATCAGTTCCAGGTTGTCATGAAGCCATCCCCCGACAACATTCAGGAATTATATCTGGATTCTCTAAGAACACTTGGAATTGATCCTCTCGAACACGATATTCGTTTCGTCGAGGATAACTGGGAATCCCCCACACTTGGCGCATGGGGTCTGGGCTGGGAAGTCTGGATGGATGGAATGGAAATCACCCAGTTCACCTATTTTCAGCAAGTTGGTGGTTTAGAGTGTTATCCAGTGACCGGGGAAATCACTTATGGCCTAGAGCGCCTGGCTTTGTATATTCAAGGAGTCGATGATTTCCAACAGCTCATTTGGAGTCAGTCCGGCAACCAAACGATCACGTACGCTGACGTCTTCCATCAGTATGAGGTCGAAATGTCCGCCTATAATTTTGACCACTCAAACATTGAGGCCCTGTTTGCCCAGTTCGACTTTTGCGAATCTGAAACCAACCGGTTATTGGAAGTCGGAATTCCGCTGGCGGCTTACGAGTTTGTCATGAAGGCATCACACGCCTTCAATTTGCTTGACGCACGGCAGGCAATTTCTGTGACGGAACGGCAACGCTTCATTTTGAGGGTTCGCGCGTTATCAAGAGGCGTGGCAAAAGCTTATCTGGATTCGCGCCAGGCACTTGGATTCCCCCTGGCTGAAGAGCAAACCCGCGCCATCTATCTCAAGGAGGTTGCCGGTGACAAGTGAGACGCGACAGGATTTGCTGGTTGAAATTGGTACCGAAGAACTACCACCCAAGAATTTGAAAGCTATGATGGAGAGCTTTCGCTCTAATTTTTCAGCGGCTCTGAAGGATGCCCAATTAGAGTTCGAGAGCATTGACGCTTATGCAACGCCGCGTCGATTAGCCTTGAATGTAAATGGGCTAGCGCCATGCCAACCTACTCAGAATTTGGAAAAACGCGGTCCATCACTGAAAGCTGCATTGGATGCTGATGGCAATCCGACCAGGGCAGCGCAGGGTTTTATGTCGTCCTGCGGCATTGATGACATTAACCAACTTGAAAAAGTCGAAACAGAGAAGGGCACCTGGCTGGTATTTCGCCAGGCACAACCCGGCGCCGCGCTTGAGTCGTTGATCCAACCGCTGCTACAAAAAGCCCTAGCCGAATTACCCATCGAACGCCGAATGCGTTGGGGTGCTAGCCGAGTAGAATTCGTAAGGCCGGTACACTGGCTTGTGCTCTTATATGGCGAGCAGGTCCTACCTGCACGCTTGTTTAATATTGACGCTGGTCGTGAGAGCAGGGGCCATCGCTTTATGTCGTCCGGCAACATCACTATTCCATCCCCAGAGCAATACAAAGCGCTATTGAAGGAAGCATCGGTCATCGCTGATTTTACGGAACGCAGAACGTTGATAACCGAACAGCTGCAAACCATTGCCGAGACAGAGAAGGCCAATGTGGAAATCGATGAGTCGTTATTGGACGAAGTCACGGCGCTCGTTGAGTGGCCGGTCGCGTTGATGGGGAAATTTGATCCAGCGTTTTTGGCAGTACCAGAAGAGGCGCTTATTTCTGCAATGAAAGAGCACCAGCGTTACTTCCATATGACTGACGACAGCGGAACAATGCTACCTCGATTCATCACTATCGCGAATATTAAGAGCAAAAACCCACAGACCGTCATCAGTGGTAATGAACGCGTCATTCTACCGCGGCTGACGGATGCTCGTTTCTTTTTTGAAAAGGACAAAACGCAAAGCCTCGAATCCAAACTCGAAAGACTGGACCATGTTGTATTCCAAGCGAAACTCGGTAGCTACAGAGACAAGACCCAGCGACTAGAAATACTCGCGTCCTTTATCGCTGATTCACTTGGTGCTGATTCTGTTGCTGCAGCCAGGGCGGCGAAACTTTGTAAATCGGATCTGGTCACCGACATGGTGAATGAATTTCCGGATCTACAGGGTCTTATGGGCGGCTATTATGCAATCCATGATGGCGAATCAGAGACAGTTGCTTCTGCAATTCGCGAACACTATCTGCCGAGCTCGTCAGGCGGCACCTTACCAGAGTCGTTAGAAGCAAAAGCCGTCGCTATGGCAGACAAGCTCGACACTCTCACAGGCATGTTTGGGATCGGTCAACCTCCTTCTGGGTCTCGAGATCCCTTTGCCCTAAGGCGACAAACGATAGGTGTTGTTCGGATGTGCGTTGAAGGCAATTTGAATATCAATCTCCACTCAGTTATCGACAAAGCAATCGATCTTCATGGCAAAGCATTCGATCCATCGCCAGTCTATGAGTACTTGTCTGAACGGCTCAAGAGTTGGTACCAGGATCAAGGCGTACGCTTCGACTCAGTAGATGCTGTAATACAGGCAGATAATTGGCGCGCAGACCTACATCAGACTAACAATGCGATAATGGCGCTAGAGGAATTTCGAGTTGGTGATCAGGCCGATGCGCTTATCGCAGCGAACAAGCGTGTGGCCAATATTTTGAAGAAAGTAGACACAACGGTCGACTTAACAATCAAACCGGAATTGTTCCAAGAACCTGCCGAACAATCACTACTCACTGCTATGAGTGAGGCAGAAATACAACTAAGTTCGATGGCTGATGATGCTGGCCGTTTAGCAGCGTTAGGCGAATTACGGGAAGTCGTCGACAACTACTTTGACCAGGTAATGGTGATGGCGGACGATGAAGCGATCCGGGCGAATAGAATTGCGACACTAACCAAAATGCGCTCACTATTTTTACAAGTCGCTGATATATCTCTGTTGCAGCAATAGTATGACGATCGTTGTTCTAGACAGGGACGGAGTAATCAATGTTGACTCAGCAGACTACATTAAGTCTGCTGACGAATGGCAACCTCTACCCGGCAGCATCGACGCTATCGCGATGATCTGCAAAAAAGGCTACCAGGTTTACATTGCCACCAATCAAGCGGGTTTAGCGCGGGGTCTTTTTTCGCCATCGGACCTGCAACGAATGCATCAAAAGTTGGAGGGTCTGGTCGAGACTGCCGGCGGCAAAATAGCAGGCATCTTCTTTTGTCCCCATCACCCTGACGACGGTTGCAGATGTAGAAAACCAAATCCAGGACTACTGGAACAGATTGCAGAAGCGGCCGATGCCTCACTCATCAATAAGCCCTTCGTCGGCGATTCGCTAAAGGATATCCAGGCAGCCATCGCTATCGGCGCAAAACCAGTATTGGTCCGCACAGGCAATGGCAAAAAAACGGAGACGAAACTAGACAGCCTCGATGTCGATGTTTATGACGATCTCGCTGCTTTCGCTCACCAATTAGTCCAGGTCTCATAATCGCTAAAAGCGTTTTTGTAAGTGAGAACAGATAGTGCACCGCACGTCTAAAAATGCCGACTTGCTGTTGTTATACCCACACCGCTAATCCTTTTGCGATTCCTTTTTCGTACCTTCCCACACTGTCAATCTCTCGCCAAAGCACCCAGTAAGCTCTAAGTACCAACCCAACTAACCCGACCTTTACTCGTTAGATAGCGGAATATTTGTGGAGCAATGAACAAGCCTAGAAATATTAGTACTGCTCAGAAACTGAAAAAGTCAGACATGATGCTGCAGGCGTGGTTTGCGATAGAGTGGCGAAGCGATTCCCAAACGAAGCTTGCAGTCGCGCGCCCTTAACTTCATGTTATGTGGCGCCTCCAAACAAGTTCTCTGTAGGCTTGTTCTTACTGAAGAAAAAGATAACCGAACCTATGTAACCGCCTAGGCCTATTCCGGTTTGGATAATGGTAAGCGACGTCGGAATCCAAATCGGATTCTTTCCAAACCAAGCTAGCTGATACTCTCCTGATGCCTTCTTCTGCAACATTTCTGCATAGATGCTATCCAGGTCAACATTCAACGCATAGAAGTTCAATACAATATACATCGTACAGAGTGTGTACAGCGCAAGAACGATTGTCGACTGAAGCGCTGTTAGTTTCTCCGCAATCAAGTAACTCAATATCAGGAAGGTGGACATGATGCTGAAATAGCCGAACATAAGTTGATTTAGCTCAGAAGCTATTAGCATTATCAACTCATAGGCTTCGGCCTCATTCATCGAAATTGGACTGCCACAAAAAGTGTGCTGCTTTCCTTGTTGGAGTATCCGCACAGTGGTACATAGACACATATCACCGAGTTAAGCGGCGTGCGGAAGGAGCATTTGCAAACGAACCTGGAGTAGGCACGTCCGAGCATTGGAACCGAAGGCGGCAATGCAGCTTAAACTTCATGTTAGGTGACCTTGGTATATTGTGGAAGTGTGCCATAGTTCTGTTTGTATATCTGATGTAACTGCTCTTCGACACAACTAGGAACCTTTGTTTCTGCCCACCTTATGAGTAATTTAGAACAGCTCTCATGCTTTCTGATTCTAGTTCCAGTAGAGTGACTGGCAGTACCTCGAACCAAGCCGGATCTAACCCTGCGTTGAAGATTTACAGCCTTACCTATCGTAAGTCTCTTACCCGAGTTCGCAGATTTACAAACTTCATAGACGCCAGGTGAAGCCGGAATATGTACCGCTCTACTACTTCGCCACTCTATGGCCACTTTGTCCCATCTGATCCAATTTGACCATTCCAAATTTATGGTTGGAACTTTTATGCTCTGGACTTCAGCAGGCATAGGCACCTAACGTCGTGCTAACGGGCGTGCAGAAGCTTTACCGCGTAGCGTCCCAGCGACCTAAGGGAGCGAATTGAGCACCTGGTTAGCTATCACGATGCAAGAGCACGCAGAACCAAGCCTGGCTCTTTTGCCACGACATTTAGTAGCACCAGAGCTGGCCCCTGTGGCGTACGATCACCTCGCTCCCAGTACCGCAGCGTACTGACGCTAATGCCGAACGCAGATGAAAATTCACTTTGGGACATCCCGACACTGGCTCTGATTTCTTTGACATCAATCGGACCGAATTCATGAATCACAGCCTTGTTTATCTTTCCTTTAGAGTGCCCGATGGCCTCTGTGAGACCCTGCTTAATACTTGAAAACGTGCTAGCCATTTATACCACCATAGTGCTTGAGTAAAAGGTTAGTGAATTTGGCCAGCTCTTTACGTTCAGCCTTGCTGAGGTTGGCTTTCGCAACTTTACCAAATACTGTCAGAAGAAACAGAGGTATAGCATTGTCATGGTAGTAATAAACTACCCTGACACCGCCACTCTTACCTTTGCCTTGTGCGGACCAGCGTAGCTTCCGGATACCCCCATGCCCTGCAGAACATCACCAGACTGTGGGTGAGCTGCCAGATAATTGATAACACTGGCCCTCTCCTCATCTCTAAGTAAAGTTGATGATCTGCGTAGGAATTCTGGGAGCTCTACGATTGTCTCCATAAAGCAGACTGTAATCCAATGGATTACAGCGATTAAAGGCGATATCAGATAGTTAACACCAAGTTAAGCGGTGTGACTGCGGAGGGAGCGTTTGCGATAAAATGGCGAAGCCATTTGCAAACGAACCCATAGTAGGCGCGTCCGAGTGAGCATTAGCGAACGACTTAAACTTCATGTTATGCAGCCGCAAGTTTTAAGCTGCGATACCAGAGAGTACAAGCTTGCTCACATCGGTTCGCTGGCTCGCGTGCTCTACGGTTATACCAACAATCTGCCCGCCAGAATCTAAATCTAAGAGGGTATTTTGGTCTAGGTCCTTAGTTTCTGATATATCTGTTTCTCTAAAGGCGATGTATAAGGTATCAGTGTCGTCGAAGTAACTCATTTTCATGGTTTGAAACCCCTGTCAAAAAAGGCGTTGTGGACAGTTTCATTATCTTCGAGCAGTATCACTCGTAGATAGCGACCATCCGCTTCTCCTATTCTAGCCCACTTTCTGATTCGACCGTCATCTTGTACTGCTTGGTGCTCTGGATACAGAATAGTTTGTTCGATCCAAGCCATCAAGATGCCCGACCGATCAGGCCTAGCACGCATTGTACCGAAGTAAGCGGTAGTTTTCCTCAAAACGCATCGTCTGCTGCATAACACCTTGCTAAGGGACGGCTGCGTCGCGGCTGTCTCGTGGAGTGCCGTAGGCACGGAACGAATTTGAGCAACATGTTATATGCCGTCATATCTCAATCCGATTTATCTGATCTAGCAGATATTCTTTAGCTTGTGGATTTGGTACTTGCTCGGAAATATCCAGCGCTTTTTTGTAGTGTTCGTTCGCTTTGTCTTTATCTCCTAGTCGCAAATATGCTCTAGCCAAAGCCATTAACCTCATAAGCGCGCGATAGTCCCCATAAAGCTACAGAGATGTTTTGTGGTGTTTTGTCGCCTCTATGCGTCCAGTGCCAGTGCGCAACGTGAGTGAGTTCCAAAAGGCTCTCGACCTCAACATTTGATGGATTATCGCTGTAGAAGATATCCATTGCAGTATTGTCGGCGAACGCCGATAAGCCGCGTAGCGAGTCGAAGGGAATATTGCGAATGCAATATTCATGACGGATTGCTACGTCCGAATGACAGAGCCGAAGGCGGAGGAATGACTTCAACTGCATGTTAGGCGTCCTCACGCTGCGCCTAGCAGAGTCATTTTAGATTGACAAATCAGTGTTTGAATCTCAGAGAATCCAGCCACACGTAATGCCTCTATCTGCTCTTCTCTGGTCATATAGAGTTCATCGTTGGACATTCCATCAGGACCAGCAAAGTGATCGTTGACCAAGTAGAGGCCTCCTTCGTGCAAGATGGATCGCACTTGCATGTGTAATCGCGGCGCGAGAGATTTGTGCCGCAGTTCGTGAACAGCCTGGTTGGTAACAACGCAGCTGAATTTCCCGAGCCCTTCCATCCAGTCGTCAGACTTAAAACTTCGTTCAACGAAATGCACATTCTGAGAGAATTCGCCCAGGCGTTTTCTGGCAAGCCCGTGCATCGCAGCAGAAAAGTCGAGTGCGAAATAATCTCGTACATCGCTGTGACATAGAATGTATTCGGCCAGAAATCCCGGGCCAGAACCAAGCTCTAGAATCGCTGCGACGTCTCCTTTCAACTGAATTTGTTCAGCGAACTTTCCAAAGAAGAGAGGCCTTTCAGGGCGCTTTTCTAAGGCAGTTCGCTCCCACTCACGCGCAGCCTTCTTATTCCTTAAGTCAATCGGACTTGGTACTTCTTTCACCGTGGACATGGCATGCTCCATGTTGACGCATAACACCGCAATAACTGGCGCAGCTTTGCTGCGTCCAGTGCCGAAGGCACGAAGCTAATTGCCATGTTATGCAGCTGCTTCTGCATCGATGTCCCAACCTGGGAACACCAATACAGCAGGATGGCAGCGAAGTGCGCGCGCAAGAACCTTGGCTCGTTCAACTCCTAAGTTGATACGACCACGTTCTATTGCTGAAATTGTAGATTGAGGTATCGATGTTAATTCTGAGAGTTCGTTTTGACTAAGTTCCTGCAATTCTCTGAGTATTCGTACGGACTCACCGGGTGAGACTTCGATTCTTCTCTTGGCCTTAGTGTAGTTTTTCATGTTAGGTTTTCCTCCGATAGTCATGAGGGTTAACCTCGACTATCTCAACAAGTAACTGATCTCCTTCGACTCGATAGATCACGCGATACTGCTGATTGAGTCTAGATGATCTATGACCTTTCCAATCTCCTCGTAGCGCTTCGTCCCGAAACCCTCTAATCAGTCTTAGCCCAGAGCGGCCCGATAACTCGACGATATCCTTCCATTTCTCGTAGCGCTTTAAGACATCTGCGGGTAACTTCCCAAGCTGCTTGTCGACCCTACGATGTTCAAAAACGTCCCACATACTGAAAATAGTATATATACCATATTCGGTATGTCAATACTCTGATGCATAACACCCTGCTAAGCGGCGAAGACGTTCTGGCAGCGAATTTGCGAAAGCAAATTGGATGACAGGTTGCCACGTCCGAAGGAGGAGCGTAGCGACGACTGACTTCAAACTTGATACTAAGTACCGTCTTCAAAGGCGTAATCCCAGCGCTTGCGAGGACTATCAAACTTAACGGCTGAGGGATCGAAATAGCTTGGATCGTAATCACCACCAATCCACCTCAACATATCTTCGTATTCTTCTTCTCTCGGGTCTGCAAGTACATTTAGCAAGCGGTAAAATCCAGGTACACCACCGCAATCCTCAGGTGGACAGGCTTGTTCACCTTCGATGCAAACAGGATAGCGCCGACCTTTCTCTGCCAGAATCACACCTTCCAATATCAGTTCGTGAGACCAACCATCGCCAAAGTCATACTCGTAAGTGCAGGAGGTTCCAACATCAAAGCGTTCCGTCATTGCGATATCCCATCCAGCTAGTACCTTTGTATTCCCAAAGTCTTCGTCAGTTGGAATCCCAATTTCCCATGACGGAAATCTACTTTTGCCAAATCTAAACGCATGCAATTGACAATCAAGCCAACCCATCGCATCCTGGATCGCAACGTGTAAATCCCAGAATGAATATTTTTCTGGGACCTGTACTCGTCTCCAGATAGAAGGGCTCGTATTGAGAAGTTCTACTTTGAATTGGTAGACGACCCTTTTAGTAGCCATTTGAACTCCAAGGTATATAACCCCGCCATAATTGGCGCGCAGCCGGAGCCGGAGCGTCCAAGCCACGTAGTGGCGAATTGATGGCCATGTTAGAAGCCCACCATGAGCTTTGCTCCCATTGATAAAGCCTTTAGGACCATTTGTTTTGTAGCTTCCTTACCTAGTGCCACCACACCTTGGCTCAATTCCTCACCCAACGAAACCTTCATTTCCAATCCTTCGGGTATAGTGTTGAGCACTTCCAGACCTTTAGGCGACAAAGTTGCTCCCATAAATTTATATGCCGCTGGCGTGGTACACCAAAGATAACCAGCATCGACAAGCCACTGTACTGACTCTCTTGCAAAAGAGTATTCAGCTTCCCTTAGATCGAGCTCTCCCTGTACACATTCACCTTTCGCTTCCTTCAGAGTAGCACCCAGCTCCATAGTAGAAATATCGATTCGGCAAGGGAACTCCCGATAACATTGTCCGAAGACCTCTCCGACGACTAAGTTGAACGCTTCAATATTTCTCATGGGCTTCTAACGAGGCTGTAGAAAAACCCTATTCGGGCTTGTGTGTTTATTAACCAACAACATTGCGTATGAACCTCAACTTCTTGCCTTGATCCATTCTGCCACTATGCTGTGAGATTTCCATAGTTCTTAATTTTTTCTATGTTCTGTATCAGGCAAAACAACTGCCATTGCCCGTTCACTTTCTTCGTCCCTCGTAACGAGAACCGCTTTAAGCCCTTGTTGTGCTCAAGATTACCAAATACCGGCTCAACCGCTGACATGCGATGTCCATAAATTTGTTTTCCAGCCTTACTATCGACGCGATGCTTCATCCGGTCGGTGTGAGTCGGCTTTCGTTTGCTGTCGAGCATAAACGAGACTTGCCGACCATGGCCCTTGCGATGATTCGCTGATTCAGGATTGCGCATACACTCATGTTTTTGATCACACTTCCGGCAGTCCGTGAGTCGCCCCTCGAAGAACACCCGCTCATCCTTCACCTTGTGATGGAACATCAACTCCTTGCCAGCAGGACAGATACAACTTTGTGTCACGGGGTCAAACGCAAACTCACTCGCCGGGATTGTCTTATTGAACGGGCGCTCCTGGCGTATCCAATTTGGATGCTTTTCTACCTTGTCGTTAAATCGCTCATCCCTCTGCCTAAATTGATTGTCAGGGACGTATGCGTTGATTCCGGCCTCATGCAACTACGCCATATTGGCCTCGCTAGCAAAACCGGTATCCGCCTTCACAATGGTATCTGCGAGTATGTTTTGGTTCATCTTCAGGCGCGCATAGCGCGCCTGTATACGCGCCAATATCACCGGCAGCGTAAATTGTTCCGGACCGGAACCGAAGGCCGATGCAGCCACGACAATTTGATGTTTGCGATCAACCGTGGCGATCCCGTTATAGCCTTGCAACGTGCCTTTGCTCGTTCGCATCTTGGCACTTTCATTATCAGTAATATTGCTTTGCACCTCGCCTGATTTACGTCCTTGACCCATACGAGGCTCAGCATCAACAAGAAATTTTTCGATCCGATTCGCTGCCTTCTCTAAAGTATCAATAGCCTGGGCATGACGCGCTGTTTGATCAAACTCATCACGGGCATCCGCTTCTTTATGCGCGGCAAGATGATGTGCTATGTGGCGCTTTATCTTCTCCCGCTTTTGTTCGAGTTCCGACAATTTTCCTGACCACTCCTTCGCAGCATTGCTGCTCATCTTGCAACCGTCCATTGCCAGCAACTCACGGCCCAGCAAACCTTGTTCGTCACAGACCAACAACACCTGCTCAAACACTGACAAGATGGCGTCTGTTCGCCCGGAGATAAACTCAGCAATCGTCGTAAAATGAGGGACTAGATCACCGGACAATGCCTTAAAGACAATGTTGGTGTGACAACACCATTCGATCTCCCGGCTTGAAGTAATACCTTTTGAATAGGCGAACAACACAATTTTAAGCAGTAAGGCAGGGTCATAAGCAGGCCGACCATTGTCATCGTTGCAGTAGTGAGTATGAAACGCGCTTAGATCAATTTTGTGTTCGATGAGGTAGTGAATGGCATGCTCGAAGGTGCCAGGTTGCAGTTGTTCTTCGAGGTTTACCACCAGCATGATGCGTTGGTCGTAGTTGTACGATTGGAAGCGAGGCATAGTGATTGTCAGGACGAGGATCATGCCAACATTATATCAGAGGGGCGAGTGTTTTGGGGGTTTTCCTACAGCCTCAACACCGCAATAATTGGCGCAGCTTTGCTGCGTCCAGTGCCGAAGGCACGAAATTGATTGCCATGTTATAAGTTCGCCGTATTGTGCAAAGGGTAATGATTGTAGCTCGCTTGCGGTAGCCAGGTCTACTATGCATGATTGGTCTGTAAAAACTAGGTTGACGCATCTATGTCTTTAAAAACACGATTTGGACTTCGGTTTCACTTGAAAGAAACCAAGAAAAATGTAGATTCTTTTAGAAGTTTTGATTTAAAAACTCGTTGTCTAATTGAAAAAGACATCAGGGTCACCTATACCCAAATAGATGGTTCGCAAGATCTTGAGGAAACCTTGAAAGCAATGTTAGCGTTCTCACGAGACCGACGGGAAGATGCCCTTCAAGAAGGAGCGAGCGATAGAACTCACCCACTTTGGAATTGCGCATCGCTAATCGAAAGTATCGCTTTTGCAGAACTCGTCCATTTCAGAGGAGATGACCCAGGAGGTCGCAATCAGGAAATTCGGCGGATCATTACTGCGGCGATGTACGATACTTTGCTAGAATAGAGGCGGGAGAATTCAAGACTTATAACGAGGCTGTAGGAAAACCCTTGGGAACTCCAAGCGTCTAAGTTGGCCGGATTTGATCTCGCAGTATAGCGCTCTCACTCGAATTTCACCTACTTTGATCATGCCTTGTTTCCTGAAATTCACTACACGACACCTTCTATTTTCTGCTAACGACTTCACAACAGTTTTTCTACAGCCTCAACACCCAGTTAAGCGGCGAAGACTCCGAGTGGCAAATTGAGATTCACAATTTGGCGGGAGGTGCTTCGTCCGAGTGCATGTAATGCGCGACTTCAACTTCATGTTAGCTGCCTTCCACCTCAATGATAGTGTAATCAATACCCCGTTTCTGAAACTCACTTTGCATCCATTTCGTTATCTTTAGCATCAAAATAATAAACGCAATCAAGAATTTGATCCGGTTATTCGATTCGTCCCATTTGTGCAAGATGGGGACTTCCTTACCATCCTGATCTTTTCCAGAGCCTTTGATCTCAAAGTCAGCACAGTGTCTGAGAGAATCTGACGGAATACACTCATCTACCTTAACTTGGAGAGAAGCTATCGCAGAGTCTTCTATTCGATAGCCTTTACGATGAGAGAATCGATTTCTAATTTCATTGATTTTGTTTAGAGTCTTGGAAAGATCATCCGGAAGTCCGAGATTATTCGATACGTTGAGTTTGGTTTTGAAGGAGACGAAGCCACCTTTGAACAAGTCTTCTGTGTCAGTGAGCTTGCTTGACCAGATGTTCAAAACCTCTTCCAGGATGAGATGGCCGCGGAGTACGCAGGTTGCTTCATCTGGAACATTCAGCATCGCGAGGTAGTCTTTAGCCTCGAATATACGTGAGAAATCACCACCTACAACTTTATGATCTTCGATCGGTATCTCCATGGCAGCTAACACCCAGTTAAGCCGCGAAGACGCCGAGGGTCAAATTGTGATTCACAATTTGACCGCAGGTGCTTCGTCGGAGCCCACACAGTGGGCGGCTTCAACTGTATGTTAGCCATCGGTCGCCTCATCCTCAATTTTCAGACGTGCGAGTAACATCGTTTGAGTTCCTAGAACAACATGCCAACACTCTCGTAGCGTCATGCTAGCAAAGAAAAAGAGAATACCCGATACCAATCTATACTCGGTTCTTAGGCAAGGTGTTGGCCATACAGAGTCAAATATCCCGAGGCCGGCAATCGCCCAAAGAGACAAACTCACTAGGATTAATAGAATGGCAGCTTGATAGGAATAGAGGTACTCCTCGAAACCACCTTTTCTGAATTTGGAAAGTTTTGAGATTTCTTTGGTCTGGAGTAGCGCTTGCGCATTTCCGCCCCACGCGAAGGAAAGCCCAATGAAAATCCCAGCTAACGGGAGTAGCAAGCCTGTACCTGCTTTTTCTAGAGTAATCGGCAAAATCAAGGAAAACCCTACTCCCAAGGCGATATGAAGTAGGAGCCAGAAATCAAGGAATCTCCGAATTCCAGGTCCAGCGCCAGAGCCCACAAAAAACCACTTCCAAAAAGTTATCACTTGCTTAGACTCTCGCGAATACTCCTGTATGCGTCTCGTAGGGCAATGGAAATTTCAGCAGCTGCTTGTGGGATGCCAAATTCCTCGACGAGAAAGGCAGCTGGATCGCCCCCCATGTGTTTGGTTATAGGTCGATCTGATGAGGAGTGTCTAATCCGAGCCGAAGCTTCGTTTCCTACCGAAGCCACTGACCGGGCTAACTCCTCCAAAGGATCGCGTTCCAGATCTTCACCAACAACTTGAGTCACACCTTTCGCTCCTCCTGTCTCTTTTAGCAATTCCTCCATCGGTTTATGGTAATCCTTTTCAACGTCAAACGGATTAGGTTCACCGAATTCCATTTTGAAACTAACAACAGCAAAAGCTTGGTGAAGTTGATCAATGAAATTGTCGGGATCCTTTAACTCGTCAATCTCGATGGTTACACCATATTCTTCATTGTACGATGCTGTATTGAGTAGTTTCTCAATGTTTCGTGCAATTCCTTTGGTCGTCGGAGCAAGCTTAGGCTTAGGTGCGATCCCAAGCACACTCAGTTTCAGGTCACAGAATACATACGTAAAAGGCGATTCTTCGTCATCTACTTCTAGGAAGTCACCGGACTGTTCGTCGTACTTTCCTCTGCTCAGTTTCGTCGTGCGACCTGCTGCAAACAGGAGCATGTCTTCATCAACTTCCTTCACGTTTCCGATGTGCCAGAGATAGTCTTTTCGATTCTCTCTAGTGGGTCGCGATTCGAGAAGGTTTTTCACGAATTCCCTTCGGGTTAAATCGATCTCAAACAGTTGTCGTTGAGATGGTCTGATTGCTTTTAATCTATATAAATAAAACGTTGCCATGATCGCCCTCCCTGTAGATGGCTAACACCCAGTTAAGCGGCGAAGACGCCGAGGATCAAATTGTGCTTCACAATTTGACCGCAGGTGCTTCGGCCGAGTGACCGAAGGTAACGACTTCAACTGCATGTTATGCCTCTTCCCCATAATAAATCGCTGTCTCCGAACAATAGTTTCTTAGCCACTTGTATTTCGGTAGTACGCGATAGTCCTCAGCATATCTCTGTAGCCCTGTATCAATAAACTCTTTAATCACAGTCCTCTCTTCTCGAAGTTGATCCTTGGGCAAGATCTGTTGAATTCCATTCGGTCGAAAATAGTCTACGAAAAAGAAACCGTCTGAAGTGTCCTCTCTAAGATAGTCGAACGCAGTGATCTTACCGGTTGTATCGGTATCGGCAATCTTCTGCCGTCCGTCTTCCACAAGTTTCGGAGATAGAACTATCCGGGGTGCGCCCCCCACATTTCCTTCACCGTGATATGCATCGCTGTATCCTGCACCAAATACCAGCCCGTCTTTGTGGTACATGGGACCACGATCTATGAATCCGCGAACTAATGTTTTTAAGCCAGTTGCAATCAATTCGTATTGAAAATTCTGCAGAATCTGCAATAGGCCTACAGTACAAACTGGACTGGAATATGGGACAGAGACAATAATAGAGTCTGAAATTGCAGTTATAGTAAAATCTTCGAGTACACCTCGGGAATCAGATATCCCAGCCGCAGTCTGTTGGGCTGCATACATGATGCGTCCGACTTCGAAAAAATCAGCATCGTTTTCGATTGATCTTACTTTCTTGTCAAAACCAAGTATGTCTACAAAGGCTACCACACAGTCTTTGAAGTCTTCGACTGCTGGCAAATCCTCTGGGCCTACCTCAGGAGGCATAACACCCTATTAAGGGGCGGCTGAGAAGCAGCCGTCCCGCAGAGTGCCGTAGGCGCGGCGCGCACTTGAATAGCATGTTATATGCCTCTGACTCTAGCCTCGATGAGGCAGGTTCTATAGCTGATTTCGGGATCACTATCCAACCCTCTAACGTGTTCGTCTAATTCTGATGAGATCCGGATTTTCGACTCCTCATCAAGCTGTGCGTAGTTCGATGATGAACGAAACAAGGCCCCAAACATCTCTGGTTGATACGACTGCTGCCACGGGAATTCCAGCACCTTTAGATCTTCGAAACGTCCAGATTTTTCTAAGACTTCAGCCATTGCATCGATGAACTCACGTCCGTATTCAGGGGGATTCATTATAGGAAAGGAGTTGAAGAACTTGGAGCTCATTGTGTACAGATTCGCTTGTGGAGTCTCCGGAGCGATATCTTGAAGATGCCAGAATAGAGCGATATAACCCCCAGGACCGAGAAGATCAGCAAACCTGTTCGGCGCTGTCGTTGGGTTGAGCCAATGGAAGGCTTGTCCACATGTGATTAAATCTGGTCGAAGCGCATCGTCAAAGTCTTCAAACTTGGCATGTACTAAGTCAACCTTCCCAAGATCATCACAGCGTTGAGTAAGCAAATCTAGCGCACTCTTTGCTGGATCTAGTGCAATGACCGAAGCACCACGCCTGACAAATTCTAGGGTTGCCTGTCCGCTACCGCATCCGACATCAAACACTTTCGAATTGTTGGTCAGTGAGGCGGTTTGGAATATTCGGTTGAACATTTCTGGAGGATACTCTGATCTAGCTCTAAGGTAGTCATCTGCGACAGAGTCGAAGGAGGTCGCACGCTCACCCATGATTCAACTCCATGAATTCCGGAGGCATATAACACCCTGCTAAGGGGCGGCTGCGAAGCAGCCGTCCCACGGAGCCAGCGTAAGCTGGCAGAGTAGCCTTGAGCAGCATGTTATATGCCTTACTGAATAATGACACTTGATTTGGCCGTTATGAGAATGGTCCCAAAAAATATGAGAGAAATTCCTACCACCGCATAGGCGTCGAATTTTTGCCCCCAAATCAATACAGATGCAGCGCAAACAAGCGCAATCCCCACACCTGACCATATCGTGTAAGCAAGACCGATACTCATTGATTTCAATACGAAAGCTAAGAAGATACCTGCAAGAGAGTAAAAGAATATGGAAGCCATCCCGAACCACCACAATTCCCATCCATTAGAAGCTTTCAGAAGCAGTGTCGCGCCAACTTCGGAAAGAATCGCAAGCGATAGTAAGAAATACATCATGACGCTTTCCAGTTTATTGAATTCTGCAGAGGCATATAACACCTGGTTAAGCGGCGTGGACGTTTTGGCGCTTGGATTGCGAAAGCAAGCCAAGTGACAGGTTGCCACGTCCGAAGGAGGAGCTCAGCGACGAGTGACTTCAACCACATGTTATGTGACTCTCTCAATCGCACTTTTGAATCCACCCACTTCGAACACAGTATCTAACGAAACTCTGCGGACCTTTCGCCTTCTTAGTTCCGTGCTTGTGGCCTCTCACCGCAGCCGCTAAATCCCAAAACTCCGCGCTGCCGTATGCTTCTAGAATGGCTTCGATTACTTTCCAAGATACAAAGTTGTGGTACGAGAGCTTCTCGGGTCGATTCCTTAGCTTGTAGCGACCGGCATACTTAGTCGGGGGGCCAGTGACGATAGGGTTGAAACTGTCATTATTCATAGCGGCTCCTCAATAATTGTCAATGGCACATAACACCTTGCTAAGTGGCGCGACGTGGCGCAGCCGCGGAGCGTCCAAATGAGCGAAGCGAGTGACTTGAGCAACATGTTATGTGACTCTCTCTTGCAGCATTTTGATATGGATTAGATTGAACATACGACGTACCCCGTAATTCTTAATAAATGCTATGCAGGTAATTAGGATCGCGATGATAAACGCACTCTCAAGCGGAACATTGATTCCAAAAAGCGGATAGATCAGAAATTGTATTAGAACGTTCAATATGTACCCAGCAAATACACTAACGGTACTTTCAATCGCACTCATCCTCTGACTCTGGCCTAGATCCATCCTGCAACTCCTGGTTCTCGTATTTGAAAATTTGTCCCTGAACAAAACCTAATGTGATTTGCTCTAGGCACATAACACCCAGTTAAGCGGCGTAGATGCTTTTGTTTGGATTGCGATAAATTGGCGAAGCCATTCGCAACCCAAACAAAAGTAGCTACGTCTGAGTGGCAGAGCCACGACTTCAACTGCATGTTATGTGCGTTCCAATAGATCACGATTTAGCCATAATACATGTGTGCCAACGACAACGGGGCTTACAAATAGAAAAAATCCCACTACGAAATCTTTTGCTGAAGGCATCGGAAACGGGTCAATGCCCCCGCTCCAAATCGTCAACACTCCTAAGACACAAGTGAACAAACCTGAGACGTAGCCTGAGATGGTTTTTACTCTACTCAGCGGAGGAAATCTCGGGTTCATAGCCCTAGCCGTTAGTCGCAAGAACACGTAAAGTGCGTAGAATCCTGAAACACAAATGAGCAGAAATATCGCGGCAAAGTGCGGAATCCGCAATCCAATAAACGCAAGTAATCCATACAAAGAGAGAAAAAGTCCAATGGTTGCTGGTCCCATAAAGATGGCAACTTCAAGTAGGATAATAAACTTAGATGTAGTTCTCACTGCGGCACATAACACCCTGTTAAGCGGCAAATCTCCGAGGCCCCAAATGTGACCCACATTTGGGCCGCAGGTGATTTTTCCGAGTGGAGTGACCGAAGGGAACGTAACGACTTCAACAGCATGTTATGCAACGGGTCGGATGATTGTGTAGCCACTATCATGCTCTCCGAATGTGCATGGGATACGAATGCCTTTGAAAATTTTCACAGTACGCATGTATGACGCTAAGAGAACCGCTTCGCCATATGCTCGAGGTAGATACTCATCTATGGAATAGGGTTCTAGGCCGAGTTGTTCGTACTTCAGATACGGATAAACAAAAGGACCGTCACTGATCTCGTCGGAATCAGTCCAATCACATAACCATTCATCACTTCCTTCCTGAAAATCGTGGCACAAGTACAAATTTGCCTCGCAATTTGAGTCATCCCCATCGAAGTAGTACTCGCAATGAATCGCTTTGATTGATTCGTCATCAGTAACTCGCCCTTCTGCGATGTGAAACAATTTCCTTAACCCTTCCTCGAGCGGAACTGAGTCAGTCACTTCCACTTTTTGAAAGACCTCAGAGTCATGTAGTTGTTGAGCTTCGCGGAAGAAACTTATCAGTCCGTCAGCATCCTGTTGATCTGCGAACTCTTGGCGAATTCGCCATGCTGAAGTGATATCCATATTGTTCGTTTCAAGATAATCAATCCATTCGGCTGGAGTCATTGTATTTCCTTCGTTTCATAACACCTTGTTAAGCGGCGAACCGCAGAGCGGTTCGTCCGAATGAGCGAAGCGAATGACTTGAACAACATGTTATGTGACAGGACCTTGTAGTAAACACACATTAAGTGTCGCAACGAATAGCCAAAGATAATGGAAGATTACCCCTCATTGATGACGAAGCCAACATGGTTAAAAAACACTCAGTGCCATGCAGCTTTAGTGAAGCAGGATGGGTGTTGCCGACAAGGCCGCCCTGCCCACGCGAGCGCTAAACTAGAAGTCATGATCAAGTAGTCGTAGCGTTGCGGGCTGGGGTTAAATTTGGCGTGCTTTAAACGTGTGTCTGGGGATTCAGTTCAACGAACGTCAGCTCGACGTCAAGCAGTGTTGTTTTGGCGAATTGCGATTTCGAGGTTTATGAGCGCTGTTATACCTGGGAAAGAAAATTGTGCTTGGGCACATAACACCCTGCTAAGGGGCGGCGGCGAAGCTGCCGTCCCACGCAGCTTGCATTAGCAAGCGTAGTAGACTTGAGCTGCATGTTATGTGTTGCCTGCACGTTACTCAAAATAAAGCTCTCCGGTAGGAAAGTAAAAGTCGTAGTCGCGGGATAGCCGATTTATTAAAGGATCGATGTTGGCAGACAGCTGTAACGCTTGCAGCAAATCCGCGCCATAGGTTACTTCATTAAAGGGCTTGCTAAGACCAAAAATATCTACCTCACAAGCGAAAGTTCTCTCGTCTACTTCGAACGCAACATTTTCTCGTGAAACAAGATAAGGAATGCCAACTTTTATAATTAGTTCCGCACGAGCACCTTCTCCTTTCTTGGAAACTAACAATGTTCTTTCAGCAGCATACTGTTTCAAGTTGTGATGCCCCTAAGACACATAACAACATAATAGACCGCATATTTGCGGCCTATTCAGTTTGAAGCCCGTTAAGTTAAGCATTTTCAATGCTTTGTCTCTCCATGCTTTAGGGCGAACTAAACTCACCAGGCGACACTTCACTGTCAGACTGAAGCATTTATGCTTCTTCTACAGAGGAAAGAACGCAAGTTGGCTTCCTTGCCTTTGCAAACTTGCAGACATCCAAAAGCAAACTTGTGCACGCAGTCTCAAGCTTAAGAGATTTGTCAGGCCAATCTAAATATCGAGATTGGCGACTGACAGTGCGTTCTCAACGATAAAGTTCTTTCTCGGTTCCACATTGTCGCCCATCAACGTATTAAACATATGATCGGCAGCGATCGCATCTTCAATAGTGACTCGGAGCATTGTTCGCTCTCGGGGATCCATGGTGGTTGACCACAGTTGATCTGGGTTCATTTCACCCAGTCCTTTATATCGTTGTCTCGAATGACCTCGTAGCGCTTCCTTCTGTAACCATTCAAGCGCTTCCTCAAAGTTTTTGATCGGCTCTGATTTTTCGCCTTTAACAATCAACCCGTCCAACTTAACCAAACCCGATACATATTCGCCAAATCGCGAAAATGTCTGATAGTCAGCAGACAGAATAAAATCGCGGGTCAGCACATAGTCACGTTTCAAGCCATGATTGATAACACTAAACCGAGGACAGAAGATATGTCGTTCTGGGTCTTCGATGACATCAAACTGATATTGCTGCTGCGATGTGTGGCTATCGGCCATTGCAGCTTCTAAGCTCTCGATCCAGGCCTGCACCTGATCTCGATCGTCAAGCATTTCAGCTGTAATCTTATTGAGGTAAACAACCTTATTCATCACTTCAGCCGGAAAAATTCGCTTTAGCTTATCGATACGGTTATGAACCTGATAGTAGTCTTCGGCCATAGAACGGAGCGCCTTTCCAGCAATAGGCTCGGCACCAGTGGAGGGGATAAGTTCTGCATCTTCTAATGCCACCTCGAGAATATAGTTTGTCAGTTCAGCTTCATCCTTGATATACCGCTCGCTTTTACCTCGCTTCACTTTGTACAGAGGAGGCTGCGCAATCAAAATATGACCCCGCTCAATGAGCTCTGGCATATGTCGAAAGAAGAAGGTGAGGAGTAGTGTTTTAATATGAGCGCCATCAACATCTGCGTCGGTCATAATGATGACGCTGTGGTAACGGAGCTTATCGGGATTAAATTCATCTCGACCGATGCCACAGCCCAATGCCGTAATGAGCGTACCAACTTCCTGCGAAGATATCATTTTGTCAAAGCGTGCTTTTTCAACATTCAGAATTTTACCCTTCAGAGGCAAGATCGCTTGTACTTTGCGGTCTCGCCCTTGTTTCGCTGAGCCGCCTGCAGAATCTCCCTCCACCAGGTAAATCTCTGATTTCGCCGGGTCTTTCTCCTGACAGTCGGCGAGTTTGCCGGGTAGGCCGGCAATATCCAGAGCGCCTTTGCGACGCGTCATCTCTCTTGCCTTTCGGGCGGCCTCGCGGGCACGTGCGGCGTCAATCATTTTTTGCACGATGGCTTTCGCTTCGGCCGGGTTCTCAATAAGATAGTCTGAAAAATGCGCACCCATCTCCTGCTCCACAGCAGTCTTTACCTCAGATGAAACCAACTTTTCTTTGGTTTGAGAGGAAAATTTTGGATCAGGAACTTTCACTGAGATAATAGCGGTTAAGCCTTCGCGTGCGTCATCACCGGTGGTGTTGACCTGGTCTTTTCTGGTCATTCCTTCAGATTCAACATAGTTGTTAAGGGTTCGAGTTAGCGCGGCTCGAAACCCCTGAAGGTGCGTGCCACCGTCGCCCTGGGGAATATTGTTGGTATAGGCAAACAAGGTTTCTTGATAGCTATCATTCCACTGCAGTGCGACTTCAACGCCAATACCATCCTCTCTTTGTATATTGAAATGGAAGATGCTGCACAGGGCTGTCTTGTTTTCATTGAGGTAGCCGATAAACGCACGCAGTCCGCCTTCGTAATGGAATTTATCTGACTTCCCGGTTCGTTCGTCCATCAGCGATATACTGACACCGGAGTTTAGGAAGGATAGTTCGCGCAATCGTTTAGCGAGGATGTCGTAATGAAACTTGATGTTACTAAACGTCTCCGGTGAGGGCCAAAATCTCATCAAAGTCCCTGTTTGTGCAGTTTCCCCTACGACAGCGAGAGGAGCCTCGGGTTCGCCATCATGGTAAATCTGTTCCCAGACCTTCCCATCACGCCAGATGGTTAACTTTAATTCTTCAGAAAGCGCATTCACAACTGAGACGCCTACCCCATGAAGTCCGCCGCTGACCTTATAGTTGCTGTCGTCAAATTTTCCGCCCGCATGGAGGACCGTCATAATAACTTCAGCCGCGGACTGGCCTTCTTCGTGCATATCAGTGGGAATGCCGCGACCATTATCGGAGACGCTCACTGATTCATCAGGGTGGATAACGACCTTGATGTCACTACAATAGCCTTCGAGTGCTTCGTCAATCGAGTTATCCACCAACTCTTGGACCATGTGGTGCAACCCAGTGCCGTCATCGGTATCTCCAATGTACATCCCGGGTCGTTTCTTAACAGCCTCGAGGCCTTTAAGTACCTTGATACTACTCGAATCATAGATCTTGTCGTCGCTCATTCGCTCAACTCCTGCTCTCTTATCTCGCCTTGTTCCACGTGGAACAACTTTCTGGAGACCTTTCCCCACAAGCCTTTCAGGCGTTTGCTATCCGTTCCTGTTACCAACACCTGACCCCCCTGTTCAACTAATAGCTGCGCAATGGCGGTCTGGTGCTGTTCATCTAGTTCGGCCGCTAAATCATCAACCAAAAATATAGCGTTCGAGTTCATCTTCTGACTCAGAACGATACCCTGCGCCAGGACCATTGCCCACGAAAGCAATTTTAGCTCCCCGCGCGAACAAATCTGAGCCACAGGGCTACCCTCTATCGTTAACCGTATATC
>Ga0222660_1000238_pt1 | contig 29202 bp, 27 predicted proteins | sample AntAcemetagen549_FD_179832 | JGI IMG/M metagenome (GOLD analysis project Ga0222660, IMG submission 179832) | Saline water microbial communities from Ace Lake, Antarctica - #549 | ecosystem: Environmental > Aquatic > Non-marine Saline and Alkaline > Saline | place: Antarctica: Ace Lake...
CAACACACGAGAGCCCTCTATCGCCCATCCGCAAAAACCAGCACAGCCAAACTCTTAATCGCAACCTGAAGAATTTCACCTTGGTAGGGCGGACGGGACTTGAACCCGTGACCGACGGATTATGAGTCCGCTGCTCTAACCAGCTGAGCTACCGCCCCGTGGAAAAAACACCTAATTTCCAACGATGTAAGGCTACCAGCCCGTTACACCTCCGACTCAGAAGCTGTATGTGCACGCCGTGCAATCACTTTCCGCCCTGCCGAAACTCCATGCCCTCATCAGCAAATCGAGCAATCCCAGGGCCCCAGCGATAAGGCTTGGCACACCCCGGGAGCAAACACCGCCGAAGAAGGGCAGGGATGGTCACCACGAAATCCCCGCACTAGTTGCCCCTCCCTCTGGGTGGTGCCAGAGCAAACGGGGTACGAGGAAGGTTTACGCCTTTTGGCGTGCCCGAGAGCGGTTAAGCCGCACCGGCACTAACCACGACATAACGGCGGCAATAAGCCCGAGACCAATCGCCCACCACACCACCACGGTCACCGTGGAGAGCCAGCCCAACACGACGGCGGGAACCGCTGAGGCCGCAACCACCAGGCTTCCGATAAGACGCTGCGAGCGAGTAGACAACCAACCCCGGTAACGGCTAAACCCTACGAGCACCAAGCCTGCAAGAATTAACCACAGCGTCCACCACGGTGCAATCGGAACCAGCGGGACCACCCGAAGTGCTGTGTGGAAACCACCGGACTCGTTAGATCCCACAACGGCAATGGTGGATTGGGTGCCCAAGTCAAAGCGTTCAATCTCCACCATCAATTCGGTACTGAGCTGAATCTCGCCCTGGTCGTCCACGGTCACACCGTCAAGGGCTCTAATACCCACCAGGCCCACCCGGTGCTGACCCGCTTCTGACCCATCGGCGGGGAGGGCAGAGTGCTCTCGCAGTGGGGCGTGCGGCGCCAGCGATAGGTGCTCCTCCACTCTTCCGTGAAGGGACGTGTCTCACGATGTCTGTTGCGACTCCATCCGCACCAGCATTGTGGCGGAGGGCACAACCTTGCCCGCGGCATATGTGCTGAGTCGCGACGCTGAGGTCCCAATACTTTTGGCAAAGTCTGCCGCCGTCATACCGGAGCGCGCGATCGCTTCTCGCACCCGATCTGCGACTTCCTCGATCTCGCTGGCCTCGGCGTTGTCTCGAGATCGTTTTAGTGCTGCCGCGAAAAAGACAGTGAGCCCACGGGGCTCCTGGTAGGAAAGGTAGTTCTCGATGCGCCGTGCTGTCTTCCCCCAGGGGTGTGCCTGCACTTCCTCCAGTAAGGGTTGCCAATCAGAGACCAACCCGCGCTCCAGGGTCGTCACCAAAGCCTCATAGGGCCAGGTGGTGACGGGATCTTCCCAACGGGCATCGACGTTTCTAAACACCACCGGCATTTACCCGACACCGCCTAGCGCCAGTGCCATGGCGAGGGCTCGTTGGCGGACCGTGGTCCAGTCCTGGTATTCAGGTGCCAAGCCCTTGTAGCGGTGAAGCTCCACAATCACCTCGGCGTCACGGGGCTGCGGGTCAGCTAACGAGGCAATGAGACTGGTGCAGACCGAATCGTCGCTTTCTGAGCGGTCGGAGTAATACCTGTCGATATCAGCGAGGACCTCAAAGCTTTGTGTCGCCCCCAGGTGGTCCGCCAGTGCTACAACATCAAGGTAGTCGCGGACCATATTGCGTTGCACCACGAGATACGCCTTAATACGGAGGATTTCCTCTTCGGTGGGCGCCACGACGTAAGAGTGAGGAGCAACCTCAACACGCACCGTTTCCAGTGGCTTCGTCCTTCTCAGCTGGCGCAAACCCGCTTCAACACCATCAAGAGAGCCCAAAATCGTCACTGGCGGTTTCGAGGCGCGCACCGATGTGGCCCAGCCGTCGCTGGCCTCCACTGCCTCAAGGATTGTGCCATAGCGCCCCACAAGGTCTGCCAACACGTGGTCGTGGTCAAAGGACTCACGGTGCCCGGCATACAGCACCGCGGCTGAACCTCCCACCAGCACCGCGTCAGGGACCATGGTTTGGAGTTTTGCGGCTGAAGCAAAGACCGTGGCCATCATGGGCGAGACCGAATTGGCACGAGAAGACGTATCTGACATGCGATGATGTTATCACATAAGATAATTATCTGCTAAGTGGACGAGCGCAGCGATTGTCGGCACAAAACGGCACCCCGAACACCCGCTCCTACAACACCCAAGCCCATCAACCACCCCAAGGTTTCGGATTGATAACACTCTCGTGTCAGCGCGCTAAAACACCTAGGTAGCTGGCTTTTCCCCGGTAGAGTCGGAATCTGGTCAGCGAAACACCTGCGCAAAAACAATTGTGTGACTGGTGGCTGAACCAGAGAATCAATTCCCCCGAGCTAGCGTGGCCCATCGAAGCGCCGCGAATCATCGAAACTACGGTGCGCATCTGCGCCTCGTAGTTCTTGTCCGTGACGCCCGATAACAGAAGAGAGCCCCGCCGTGAAAGAAGGTCGTCACGCTGCTCGTCGTGCGCGGCTCCATCCGGTCATCGGTGTCGTGCTTTTTCTTATCTGGTGGCTTGCCGCCACCGTGACAATCGGAAACTTCTGGGTATTAGCAAATTTTGGTCCGTTGGAATTACCCCAGTTCATCTATCACCTTGTCAACATCGCGGAAGTAATCAAACCGATGAGTGCAGGCTTCGTCATACTCTCGGGCCTCGCCACCCTTGCCGCACCGGTAATCATCGGCTTGGTGGGCGTGTGGATCACAAAGCGACTCGTGGTCGGGGCGAAACAGGTTTTTCCCAAACACGTGATCCCTAAGCGGGAGCCCCGGCACGGGCTTTCCCGCCTTAAGGGTTTCTCCCCGGGGTTATCTTTCGGTTTGCTCGTCCCCGCCTTGGTCTTGGGTGTGGCCTCCCCCGCTTTTGCCACCAACGTCGGAATGGTGTCATTCATTCAAAACTCTGTTCCCTCAACCTTCATCGAGTCCTTCTACGAGTTTCCTGAGGACATCCAGGCACCCCAAGAGCAACTCAATGTGGTGATGATTTATGTGGAATCACTGGAGAACACGTATCGCAACCCCGAGCTCTGGGGAGAAAACCTCTTGGATACCCTGGATGCCGCCACCAACGACTGGGTCACCTTCGAAAACTTTGAAGAAGTTCGGGGCACGGGCTGGACGATTGCTGGCCTCGTGGCCAGCCAGTGTGGTGTGTTGCTCAAAGAAGACAACCAATTCGATATTCGTCAACAGCTTGGCCTGAAAAGTATTAACCGCATCGGTGAACAAGTGGATTCGTTCATGCCGGGCATCACCTGCCTGGGTGACATCTTGTCGGAGGCCGGATATGCGAATCACTTTGTGGGTGGGGCTGACCCCGAATTCGCGGGGAAGGGAAAATTTTTCCAAGAGCATGGCTATGACTCGGTCAAAGGGCGCCCCCATTGGGAATCAGTCGGAGAGACAAACTTCACAAAATGGGGCTTGCACGACGATGACCTTTTGCGCCACGCGAAAACAGAGCTCGACCAGCTCCACGCCGCAGAAAAGCCATTCAACCTGACCGTTCTCACCGTTGACACTCACCGGCCTGAAGGGCACCTGAGCGAGACCTGCGAAAGGAAGGGGGCAGAAGATCTGCCAGGAATTGTGGCCTGCACCTCAGACTTGCTCGCTGATTTCCTCGGCTACATGGAGAACAAGGGATACCTGGAGGACACCGTCGTGGTGGTCACCGGTGACCACCTCTCGATGCCTAATGTGGTTCAGGACACGATGGACTTAGAACCAAACCGCACGATTTATAACCGTTTCTGGTCTCCACGAGGCGCTGAGGCAAACCGTCCTGATTTCTATCACTTCAGTATGTTGCCCACCGTCTTGGACATGATGGGGTTTGAATACCCCGGCACTGAATTAGCGTTGGGTGTCTCCGGTGTCGGAATTCGAGACCTGGGGAAGTACACCATCTATGACGTGGGCAACCTCGATGAACAATTGCGCCGCCCGTCAGAGCTTTATGACATTTTTTGGGACACCAAAGAGACCCGAGGCAGTTAGAGTTCCCTCGCCTAGGCGACGCGGGCTGCACTCACCAGGCCTCTCTCCAGAATCCCCTCCGGCGGCTCCAGTAGAGTTCCCGTTCACACAGTTTTCCGCAACAACACGGCATCAGGCAGGACCCACAATGAACTCTCAGACCTTTACCGAGCGAATTGAATCCCCAGGACCTTTGGTTCTTGCGGGCGGGTACCTTTTTGAAGTCGAACGCCGGGGTTACCTCACGGCCGGCGAGTTTGTGCCCAAAGTTGCGCTGGAGCACCCCGAGGTTCTCCTTCAAGTGACTCAAGACTTTCTCCGTGCCGGCAGCGACATTGCTCTCGCCTTCACCTACAACGGTCACCGCGAGAAAATGCGCATCCTCGGGGAAGAACACCTCCTCGAGCCTCTCAACCGTGAAGCGATGAAGATTGCGCAGCAGGCTGCTGCGCAATCACGAGAGGAACTCGGGCGGGACATCTTTGTGGCCGGAAATATTTCTAACTCCAATATTTTTGACCCCCACGATGAGGCTTCCAAAGATGCTGTGCGGGCGATGTATCGCGAAATGATCGGGTGGGCCAAAGAAGGCGGGGCAGACCTCATTCTTGCCGAAACCATGTACTTCTATGAGGAAGCAAAAATTGCCTTAGAGGAAATTATGGCTGCCGGGTTACCGAGCATCGTCAATGTGGCAGTGTTTGCCACCGGGGAACTCCGGGACGGGGTCTCGCCAGCCTCGGCAGCGAGGCGGCTCGCAGCCGAGGGCGCCACGGTGGTGGGAACCAATTGTTTCCAAGGCCCCAACACTATTCGTCCCATCCTGAAAGCCATCGTGGATGCGGTGGGCGATCACCCCGTGTGTGCAATGCCTGGCACCTACCGAACAACGGTGGAACACACGACGATGTTTAATCTGCCAGATTCAGGAAATACGGCCACCTTGCCCGGCGAACGGACTTTTCCCGACGCCCTGGAGGCCCAAAACTCGAATCGTTATGAGACAGCAGAATTTGCCGGCTATGCCCAAACGTTAGGCGCGAAAGTCATTGGGTTGTGTTGCGGAGCAAGTGTTATTCACCATCGTGCGTTGAGTGAACGTCTGGGGAAACCAAGTTATCTTTCCCGCTACTCCCCCGACATGAGTAAACATTTTCTCTACGGCAACGACACCTCTCTTGCCCCCGTCTCGACAGAGTTTGGTGAGCACGCCTAAACGAACACGGCGAAGATAACGACGACGTTGTAGCTCCGGTTTTCCCCAGCGCTGGTAGCTAACATGTGGGGGTGAACATCGTCGATGTGGGACTCGTACTCGCCGGGCTAGTACTCTTGTTCCTCGGCGGCGAAGCCCTCGTCAGGGGTGCTTCCACCATCGCACTCCGGGTGGGGCTGACTCCCCTCGTCATTGGCCTGGTGGTTGTTTCTGCTGCCACCTCAGCACCCGAACTTGCCGTGACCGTAGGGGCAGTGACCAGTGGTGAACCCGACCTTGCCGTGGGAAACGTTGTGGGAACCAACATTGCTAACATTTTGTTGATTTTGGGCATTTCCGCAGTGATGGGTCCTTTGGTCATCAAACGCCAGTTGGTCAAATTTGATCTCCCCATCGTGCTGGGGCTTTCACTCTTCCTTTTTGCTCTCAGCCTGGATGGCAGGGTTAGCTCTCTGGATGGTCTGCTGCTGCTCTTAGGGCTTGTCTTCCATATTGTGATGAGTATTGTTTTCGGGCGCAGGGAAGCTAAAGCCCCTGACGCCCCCCGAGCACAAATGCCTCTCAATACAACCCCGGTGTCACCATGGTTGGCAGCACTTCTCCTGGTTGTCGGTTCCGGCTTACTCGTGCTTGGCGCCCAACTCTTGGTTACCGGAGCCGTCAACATTGCCACGGAGCTGGGGGTCAGCAGTTTGGTGGTGGGCCTCACGGTGGTGGCCATTGGAACATCCCTCCCCGAGCTCGCCACATCCCTGGTCGCCATCCGCCGCGGAGAACGGGATATGGCGGTAGGAAACATTGTGGGAAGCAACCTGTTCAACATTGGGATGGTGTTGGGAATCCCCGCCATGGTGTTTCCCGGGGGTATTCCTGTTCCGAGCGCAGCGATTGCCATCGACATTCCGCTCATGCTGGCGGCGACTGTGGCGTTATTGCCACTAGCGTTCACGGGCTTCGTTATCGCCCGCTGGGAGGGTGTACTTTTCGTCGCACTGTATTTGGCCTACCTGCTCTATGTCGTCTTGGATTCCACCGAGCATGATGCCGCTCAAGGTTTCACCGCTGCGATGCTGTGGCTTGTGCTCCCCCTGTTGGCTATTGCTCTTGTGACTGTTACCGCCTACGAGGTCGGTTTGCACCGCGGCAGGGCGACTGAAAGGCGCAGGCGAGACACGTGAGCGCACTCACCGCTTGTCCAAGCTTGCGCTGGTAGCGTTGGACAATCTAGTGCCCGAGCATCGGGTTCTCACGGACTGGGAAGTCACAGTTAGGGATTGTGACTCTATGACTTCTGTTCTGACGGCTCCGCTGCCGCGGCCACATCCCTACACTTCAGAGTTCTCCGAGCTTCTCGGTCGCGTCAAAGACAGCAAGCTTCTGGACAGGGCGGTCGGCTATTACATGACCTTGCTCGTGGTTCTCAGCGTTGCGTTAGGTGCCACCTTTACGGGCATGTACTTCATTGGTGATTCGTGGGCGCAGCTGGCACTAGCCCCGCTGGTGGCCATCATCATGACCCAGTTTTCGTTTGTGACCCACGAGGCTGCGCACCGTCAGGTGTTCAGCTCGGGCCGCAAAAATGACATTGTTGCGCGAATCTTGGCAAACGGTGTGGTGGGAATTAGTTACTCCTGGTGGATGGGTAAACACACAAAGCACCACGCCAACCCCAACACGGTGGGTAAAGATCCCGATATCAAGAGTGATTTTGTTATTTTCCAAGAGGAAAAATCCCGCGAGACGCGGGGCTTCACCCGCGCTTTCGTAAAACGCCAGGGCTGGCTTTTCTTTCCCATCCTGACCCTCGAGGGCCTCAACCTCCACGTCCAAGCTTTCCGCAAAGTTTTCAGCAAAGATCCCATCAAGAACCGCGGTACCGAGATTTCTCTCCTCCTGGTTCGTAACCTGGGCTACCCGGTAGTGCTTCTGCTTCTGATGCCCTGGTACGTCGCCGCCGTTTTCCTGGTGATTCACATGGCGCTCTTTGGCGTGTATATGGGAGCCTCTTTTGCCCCCAATCACAAAGGCATGCCCCAGATTCCCGAAGGTGTGAAGGTCGACTTCCTCCGACGTCAAGTTCTCACCAGTCGCAACATCCGTGGTGGCCTGTTCATGGACCACTTCATGGGGGGGCTCAACTACCAGGTGGAACACCACCTTTTCCCCAGCATGGCCCGGCCCAAACTCTTTTTCGCCGCAAAATTGGTGCGAGATTTCTGCGCTGAGAAGAAAATCGCCTACACCGAAGCAGGGCTCTTTGAGTCTTACGGCATCGTCGTTCGATACCTCAACGAGGTGGGTCTTGCCGCGCGGGACCCCTTTGACTGCCCGGCCGCATCAGCAATCGGGCGATAAGGCGCACCAAGCCCTACAGCAGGTTAGGAATCTTCTGCTCTTCTGCCACATTTGCTCGGCGGAAGAAGAACGTCACAAACGTGGACACAATCACGATGAAGAGTGAATACAACGCGGGGATCAGAAGAATCTGGTCGATCCCCGGGTTGCCTCTAAACGTCACCAAGATGATGGCAATCGCCAGTGGTCCGTTTTGGATTCCCGTCTCAAGGGCAACCGTGCGGGCGTTCATGGGGTGAAGCCTCAAGGCTTTCGCAAACAGGTAGGCGAGGGTGATGCCAAAGAGTCCGAGTCCGACCGCAACCATGTAGGTCTGCCAGTTTGTGCTGGTCAGAAGATCCCAGTTACGGGGCACCCATGTCGCCATCAGGAACACGATAAAGAAGAGACCAAAGAACCCACCCATGAGCTCAAGAACGGCACCCGTGTTGGCGCTGTAGCGCCGGATTAGCATTCCCAGCACCACGGGAATCAACAGAATTCCCAGTGTTAGCACGATGTTGCGGGTGGGGATCTCCACCTCAGACCCGGGGGGAAAGAGCGCCCGGCCGTAAATCCAAATCACCAATGGTGTCATCACGATGGCCCACAGCGTTGAATTGGCTGTCATGATCACGCTCAACGCCAGGTTGCCCTTGGAGAAGTAAGTAAAAATGTTGGAGGTTGTCCCTGCCGGGACGCTGCCCATCAAAAGTGCCCCCAAGGCGATGAGTGCCACGTCATCCACCGGGAAGAACTGGAACAACAGCAACACGACCAGCAGGTAAGAAATGAGAGGCATGAACCCAAACTGAGTCACCCACCCAATGATCAAGCCCCACGGACGTTTGACGGCTAAACGGAAGTCACGAGGTGTCAACCCAGCACCCAAACCAAACATGATGACGAAAACCAAGCCGGCCAGTAGGGCCTCTTCGAAAGGCGTCACCACTGTGGGCTCCGAGACGGCTTCTGCCGCAAGAATCACGGATTCAATCATGACTTGTCACCCTTCGTGGAAGTGGACGCCGAGGGTTGGTGATCGCGCAGCTCTCGGCGAAGGATTTTGCCTATCGGGCTTTTGGGTAGTTCGTCGACAAAAGTGATCTTTGTCGGGATTTTGTAGGCCGCCAGAGTTTCGCGCGCGTGCGCGAGGATTGATTCGACGCTCGGTGCCGGAATATCCGCCACAACGAAAGCACTCACAGTCTCCCCCGTTTTTTCGTTCGGTACCCCGATGACTCCAACCTCAACAACGCCGGCGGCACTGGCGATTCGTTCCTCCACCTCGTTGGGGTAGACGTTAAATCCACTCACCAGAATCATGTCTTTTTTCCGGTCAACAATGGTGAAGTAGCCATCGGAATCCTGCTGTGCGATATCTCCCGTATACAACCAGCCGTCCTTGAGGGACTGGGTGGTTTCCTCGGGACGCTGCCAGTACCCCTGCATAATTTGGGGGCCTTTGGCGATGAGCTCGCCGGGCTCGCCTGTCGCCACTACGACACCGTTTTCATCCACGCATTTGACGTCCGTTGAGGGCACCGGAATTCCGATACTGCCATCTTTGCCGAGGCCGCCCAGCGGGTTGAAAGTCAGCACGGGCGACGATTCGGTCAGCCCATAACCCTCCACTATGGGGGTGCCGGTAACCTCTCGCCACTGTGTCGCAACCGATTCGTGAAGCGCCATTCCTCCTGCGGCCGAGGCCACCAAATGACGAGGTGGGCTATCGGTGAACCAGCGTTCCTTGAGCAAGGCGTTGAACAGTGTGTTGACCCCCGTCATCCATGTCACTTTGTAGTTCTCCAACACCCTTTTCAGGTTGCTGGGTGGACGTGGAGTGGGGACCAAAATGTTGCGGGCACCCGAATGGTAAAAACCCAGCAAATTCACGGTAAAAGCGAAGATGTGGTACAGCGGGAGTGCCGTAGCGACAATTTCTTTTCCGGGACGAATGTATTTCCCATTCATCGAAATCATTTGCAATGTATTCGTCACAAGGTTCCCGTGAGACAACATTGCTCCTTTGGATACACCGGTGGTTCCACCGGTGTATTGGAGAGCAGCGAGGGAATCTAAACCAACACCCACCAGGTACTTTTCCGCTTTTTCCTCGTTCTTGAGGGCGCGACCCGTGGCCAGCGCCTTTTGGAACGGCGTGTTCGGCACCAGAATTTTGGGAAGCGAACGATTCCACCATTTTTGGACCATGCGAATGACCCCCGCAATGAGGGGTGGGAAAAATTCTGAAATGCGCACAGTCACCACGGTGCTGATATCTGTCTGGTCTAGAACCTTGGGGAGGCGATCAGCAAACATGTCGATAACGACGAGAGCTTTTGCACCAGAGTCAGCGAACTGGTGCACCATCTCCGAGGGCGTGTACAGCGGGTTGGTGTTTACCAAGACACAACCAGCTTTGAAAACCCCAAAGGCAACCACCGGATAGCTCAGGCAGTTGGGCATTTGAACGGCAACCCGATCGCCCTGCTGGAGGCCTAACTCTTCTCGCAGGTACGCAGCAAAATCGTCGGAAAGTGAGTCCACTTTGTCGTAACTGAGTGAGCCATTCATGCCGTTTGGCATGCACTGGGTGAACGCTGTGGTTCCGGAATACTCTCGGCTGGCGGACCGCACGAGGTCTGGCAGGTGGGCTAGTTGCACCGGTGCAAGTTCTGGTGCGACATCACTGGGATAGTGGGCAAGCCATGGGCGCTCGGTCATGTTCACTCTTTCACCTTGAGGCCACCAAAAGAATCGGCAGCCACTTTGCTGTTGAGAACACTTTAGCCAAATCTGGAGACGAATTTCTCGGCTGTGTCACAGAAACGACAGAAGCCGTCCTTTTTGCTCCCAAAAGGGTGCCTGCCAACCGCCAGTGGGGTCATAAACAGTGGATATTAAGCGTCACGCTTGGGTAACAATAGCCGGTTCAGTGGGAGCCAGCGGATAACCGGGTCTAGCGTAAAAGCAAGGCACTCTTGTGCTTATCTCAAGAATAAAAAATACATAAGGAGATAGTGATGAAAAAAACTGTTGCCATCATGGCGGCTCTTGCCGCCGTGACACTCGTGGTGAGCGGTTGTGCAGCTGCTGCCGAGGACACGTCCTCGACAGAGACCACTGTTACCGACACCGCACCGACCGAAACAGCTTCCACCGCCTCTGTTCTTGCCTCCGTGCAGGAAGCAGGAGTCGTGCGTTGTGGAACCCGTGACGCACTTCCCGGCTTCGCCGTGTTGCAAGAGGATGGAACCCACGTGGGCTTCGACTCTGACTTCTGTCGTGCCATTGCTGCCGCTGTTCTCGGTGACGCCACCGCAGTAGAGATGGTTGATCTCGAAACTGCTGACCGCTTTACCGCGCTCCAGAATGGCTCGATTGACGTCCTCGTGCGAAACACCACGTGGACTGCCTCGCGCGATGGTGGAGAGGGTGCAACATTCTTGCAGCCAAACTTTTATGACGGCCAGGGCATGATGGTAACCGCTGACAGCGGCTATGCCAATGTCGCCGACATGAATGGCGCTGTGGTGTGTGTTGCCAAGGGCACCACTACCGAAGGTAACGCCGCGCTTGAGTCTTCGCGTTTGGGACTGGACTGGGAAGTTCGCTCCTTCGACGAGACCGACCTCATCCTGGCAGCATTCCTTGCTGGCCAGTGTGATGGCTGGTCTTCGGATGTCAGCCAGCTGACGGGTCTGCGTTCGGCATACCCCGATGGAGCTGACGCACTGGTAATTTTGCCCGAGGTCTTCTCTAAGGAGCCACTCGCACCTGCAGTCCTGGATGGCGACACCCAGTGGGCACAGGTAGTGAACTGGGCAATCTTGGCCACGATTCAGGCGGAAGAGTTCGGTATCACCAGCGCCAACGTTGACACGTTCACCTCGAGTGAAGATGTCAGCATCCAGCGTTTCCTTGGTTTGGAAATTGCCTCGGATGAGGGTTCTGCTGTTCTGGATCCAGGCCTTGGCCTGCCCGCCGACTTTGCTTACCAAGTGGTGAAGCAGGTCGGTAACTACGGTGAGATCTTCGAAGCGCACCTCACTCCCCTGGGCCTCGAGCGCGGTGTTAACTCGCTCTGGACCAATGGTGGACTGCTGTACGCTCCTCCTTACCGCTAATCAACAGATAACACCGGTGTTATGAGCTTGGGAGGGAAACACGTCAATGTCTTCCCTCCCAAGCGCACCCACTAAACCGCCACTCTGGCGGGACATTCGGGTCCTGCGATGGGCCTTTCAATTTCTGATCCTTGCCGTGGTTGTTGCGATTATTTACTGGCTCTATGGCAACTACCAAACCAATGTTGCCCGCAGCAGTATCCCCACTGACCTTCGGTTCCTCGACAACCCCTCAAGCTTCACCATCCCCGGTAACGACCTCGACCAGAGCCAGCCCGTTCGTGATGCCTTCGTTCAGGGTTTTTACAACACCCTGCGAGTATCAATTGTGGGGATTCTGCTCACCACAATTCTCGGCACACTCGTGGGAATCGCCCGGCTCTCCAAAAACTTTATGGTGCGCCTTTTCGCCGCCTCTTATGTGGAACTGATCCGCAATATTCCGCTATTGCTCCTCTTGACCTTCATGAACCTTGCGGTGGTGTTGCAAACTTTCCCCCGCATTGAAGACGCGTGGCTACCACTCGATCTGTTTGTTATCTCCAACCGTGGAATTGCCATCCCCTGGTTTGACGGTTCCGGCGGTGTTCTGCTCGCCCTGCTGGTCGGGGCGGTACTAACAACCTGGATCGTAGTTACTGTTCGGGGTCGCATTTCCGACGCCACCGGGAAGCCAGCCCGAGGGCTTGCCTGGGGTGGTCCAACTTTTATCGTGTTGATGGTGGCCGGCTGGATTCTGCTCGGGTATGACTGGGTGCTCCCCTTTGTGGACGACCGGGCCACCAGCGGAGGGCTCCGGCTTGACCCCTCGTTTTTTGCTCTCCTGGTGACCCTTGTGGTCTACACGAGCGCCCACGTCGCAGAAATTGTCCGCGGCTCCATTCAAGCCGTGGCCAAAGGTCAAGCTGAAGCAGCAGATGCTCTGGCCCTCAGTGGGGGACAAAAAATGCGTCTGGTGATTCTTCCCCAGGCCTTCCGAATTGCGATGCCGGCCCTGGGCAACCAATACCTCAACCTCATCAAGAACTCGTCTTTAGGCGCCACCATCAGTTATTTTGAGCTCACACAGATCGCCCAAATTACGGTGGGTAACGGATCACCTGCGGTGCCCGCCTTCACTCTCACACTTGTGGTGTACCTCATCATTTCGCTCATCACGAGCATCTTGGTGAATATTGCCAACCGCCGATTAGCGTTGGTGGAGCGATGATGACCTGGATGAAGCGGAACCTTTTCCGGTCTGTTGGAGATTCCCTCCTCACCCTCATTTTTGGTGCTGTCGGGGTCTATGTGTTGTGGGGTTTACTCCAGTTTGTGTTTGTCACAGGGCGCTGGGAAATCATTCAAGTCAACCTGAAACTTTTGCTCGTGGGCCGCTTCCCCGAGGAGCTGCTGTGGCTTGTCACAGGTTCCATCATGTCTCTGGCTTTCTGGGTTTCCGCTGCCGCAACTTCCTCTCTCACAAAAAGAGTCGCTGCACCGAAGCTTGGGCTCAGAATATGGGCAGCAACTCAACGATTTGGGCTCCTTATCGCGACCGGTTTGCTGCTCATTGCGGTGTCGGGGGATTCTGGCTCCATCATCATTGGGGCACTCGTGGTGGCCTCTATTGTGGTGGGGCAACTGTTGGGTTTCGCACGACGCCATCTCGCATTCTTAGGTTCCATACCGTCATGGATTTGGCACCTCGTCCTCGCTAGTGCCCCCATCGCCATGGTGGCCTCAACCCTGGCGCAAGCAAGTGTGGGGTTGTGGGAGGGCTTTCTCATCAACTTCTACATCGCCATCATCAGCATCGTCTTGAGCTTCCCCATTGGTGTGCTTTTAGCATTGGGTCGGCGGTCCACGCTCCCCATCATTCGCCTGGTGTCGACCACCTATATCGAGCTCATTCGTGGCGCGCCCCTCTTCGTCCTTCTACTGTTGGCAGGTGTGGCGCTGGAATTCTTTGTGCCCAGTTCGCTGGCACCGGACAAAATATTCCGGGCTGTCACCGTGTTCACGTTGTTCACCTCCGCGTATGTTGCCGAAATTGTGCGAGGGGGTCTCCAATCCATCCCCCGCGGCCAAACCGAGGCGGGAAAAGCTTTGGGTCTCAGCACCGCGAAGATCACCTCTCTGGTCACGCTTCCTCAGGCGCTTCGCAACGTTATTCCTGCCCAGATTGGTCAGTTCATCAGTTTGTTCAAAGACACCACCCTTGCCGGTGTCGCACTCAACGTGTTGGACTTGCTAAACGTGGGGACCGCCATCACCAAGCAGGACAACTACCTCGGTCAGGGACTCATCTATGAGTCCCTGACCTTCGTGGCCCTGCTGTTTTGGGTTGGGTCATATGTCATGAGCAGGGAAAGCCAAAGAATAGAAAAGAAGCTGGGAGTGGGTCAGAGATGAGCAACGAGGTCTTCACTGATGCGACAGTAATGTCCGGTGGTAGAACGGACGCGGACGCCATTGTCGTCATGGATAACGTCTATAAACGGTTCAAAGACTTTGAAGCCCTCAAGGGAGTGGATTTCAAGGTAGGGAAACAAGAGGTCGTGGTGGTCATTGGCCCCTCCGGTTCCGGCAAGTCCACACTCATCCGCTGCATCAATCGTTTGGAAGAACATGATGAAGGTCGCATCTTTGTCGATGGGACCGAACTCACCATGGATATCCGAAACATTCAAGAAATCCGCAAAGAAACCGGAATGGTATTCCAGGGCTTCAACTTATTCCCGCACCTTTCCGTCATGTCGAACGTCGCCATGGGGCCCCGTCAAGTGCGGAGGATGCCCAAAGCGGAAGCGGAGAAGTTAGCGCTGGAGCTGCTCACCCGCGTCAAAATCCCCGAGCAAGCCGGCAAATATCCCTCCCAACTTTCGGGTGGTCAGCAGCAGCGTGTCGCGATTGCGAGAGCGCTGGCGATGAAACCCAAAGTGATGCTTTTTGATGAACCGACGTCCGCGCTGGACCCCGAAATGATTAACGAAGTTCTTGATGTCATCAAAGAACTTGCTCACGACGGGATGACGATGGTGGTGGTCACCCATGAAATGGGCTTTGCCCGCGAAGTAGCGGACCGGGTGGTATTTATGGCCGAGGGCGAAATCGTGGAGGTCGGTACCCCTGCGGAGATCTTTGACCACCCCAAAGAGGCGCGCACACAACAATTCCTGTCCCAAATTCTGTAGCCCCGCTGGCACCCCAGAAAACCCCGCCCTAGACTTGGTGCGCGTTGACGAGAGAGTGTGGGGAAACTAATGGATGTGTGGATGTCACTCGCGGTATCGGCGGGGACAACGCTCGGAATCGCGATTGCCGTGCTCGTCGCCGCCTGGCTGTTCGTCAAGGTGGCCGGAAAGAAGGTGGAGTGGCTAGCCCCCGCCTACGAAGCCATCAGGCCGAGGCTCCGCTTCTTTGCGCTGACCCTGGCTCTGAACATCAGTTTTCGTGTGATCGAGGTCTCTTCCGCGGTCTGGTGGAATCTCACCCTTCAGGTATTTGTCGTTCTCGCCATTCTTTCTTTCGGTTTCCTGGTTCAAGCCACCGTGAATTTTACCTTCGGCCGTTTTGTCGAAAAGTTCGAAGCGGATGACCAAAATGATGCGGAGACCCGCCGAATCATCACTCAACTGCGTCTGCTCCGGCGTCTCGCAAACGCCATCATCGGCATTCTGGCGATAGGGGCGGCACTTTTCACCTTCCCCCAGGTTCAAGCGCTGGGCGCCGGCCTGTTGGCCTCTGCGGGCGTTTTGAGCGTTATTGGGGGTCTGGCCGCCCAATCGGTTCTGGGAAACCTGTTTGCCGGTGTTCAATTGGCCTTTAGCAACGCCATCCGAGTGGGCGATGTGGTCGTGGTCAAAGGCGAATGGGGCACGATTGGCGAAATCACGCTGTCCTATGTGGTGGTCTACATCTGGGACGAGCGACGCCTGATCGTGCCGTCAACATTTTTCACCACCAACGCCTTCGAAACGTGGACCAGAAAATCACAGAAACTGCTGGGAACAGTGTTTCTTGATCTTGACTGGCGAGTGCCACTGGACGAGCTCCGCACCGAGTTCACGGCCTATTTGAGTACCAACCCACTTTTTGACGGTCGGGTATCCAACGTCATGGTTACCGAAGCCACCGGGGGTTACGTGCAAGTACGGTTCCTGGTCTCCGCAAACAACTCCTCAGAACAGTGGGACCTCCGATGCGAGGTTCGCGAACACATGGTGACGTGGATTCAAGAAAATCACCCCAACTCTCTCCCCGTCACCCGTGTCGCGATGGAGTCGCCCTCCCCCACCACCGCTGCTGCCGATCGGTGACGGTCCATCCGATTCGGATCACCGGAGATCCGGTACTCCACACACCGGCGTCGCCGGTGACAACTTTTGATAGCGAACTCCACGCCCTAGTCCAGGACCTCGTGGACACCATGCATGCAGCCCCCGGGGTGGGGCTCGCCGCCCCCCAAATTGGGGTGGGCTTGCAAGTGTTTGTGTGGGAATGGGAGGACGACGATGGTGTGCTCCACGCCGGCAGCATTGTGAACCCAAAAATGACTACAGCACAGCGAAAACGGGGAAAATTGGACCCGGACGCAGACGCAGAAGGTTGCCTTTCGGCACCAGATCTTCGATACCCGACCCGTCGGTCGCATTCCGTGGTGTTGCAAGGGTTCACACCCGACCAGGTCCCCTTCCACCAGGAAGCTAGCGGCTGGCTGGCCCGAATCTTTCAGCACGAATTCGACCACCTTCGCGGCACCCTGTACCTTGACCGCTTGAGCTTCCGCGCAAAAATGCAGGCTAGGAGAGAAATCCGTGACGCTGGCTGGGCCAGCCCCGGATTGTCCTGGATGCCAGGTGTTGATGATTTTGAGGGTTCACACCATGACGCCGAGGAAGCGTAACCCACCCGCCACTACGCCCGCGGCCACCAAGACCACGACAAAGGGTGCCCGGAGGTACAACAAGAGTGCCGCCACCGCCACGGCGGGCACTCGTGCATCCAAAACCAGCCCTCCGTTCTCCTGGAGCGCCTGAGCCACTACAAGCGAGGCTAATAATGCGACTGTGGCAAGGCCGGCGATACGGGACATCAACGCCCCCTGCACTAAACGCTGAGGAATCAGGTACCCCGTGTTCTTGAGCGCCCACACCACCAAGGACGCAGCAATCACGCCAATCCACAGGGTCATGCCACACCCGCCTCACCGGGTTCAGGAGCGTGCGGAGCAGTGGAGTGGCGATAGAGCGCGGTGACGATGCCGACAGCTGCCGCGCAGAGCACTGGGATGCCCGAGGGCACCAAGGGAATCAGGACCGCGGTTACCGCGGCAGCAGCAACGGCCACCACGACGGGTTCTAAAGATCTAAGCCTCGGCCACAGGAGTGCAAGGAAAGCTGCCGCTGCGATGGCGTCAAGACCCCACGTCTTCACATCCCCTAAGGCTTCCCCGGCAAGAGCCCCCAGCAGGGTGGAAACATTCCAGCCCAGATATAGCCAAAGAGCGGTGGACCAAAAACCATGCTGTGCTGCCTCGCGCCCGTCCTGGGCCACCGCCACCGCAGTACTCTCATCGACGGTCAGATGGGCGGCAAGCGCTCGACGGAAAAACCCCCGACCAACAATGGGCGACACGGTCAGCGCATAGAGGGAGTTTCTCGCCCCCAGTAAGCCTGAGGTGGCGATTGCTGCAGGTATCGCCGCGAGACCACCGGTGGCCACCACCCCAATGAAGGCAAACTGGGAGGCGCCAGAGAACATCACCAAGCTCAACACCATTGTTTGCCCTAAAGAAAACCCGAGAGCCACGGAGAGAGCGCCAAACGATACACCGTAAAGGGAGACCGCCAAGGCCACCTGGAATCCTTGCGCTCGCACCTTTCGAAGGTGAGGTGCGCGAAAATTATCAATCATTGCGGGGGCGTGCTCCTTCTCGAAGGGCTACCCCATGGACGCCGTTATGAAACTTTAGGGTCGGGTACGCGGCAGACACGTTGAAACCAACACCGGGCACGCGGTGGGCAGAAAAAACACCCCCAAAAGCTTCCGTACGATTCTTCATGTCTTTCATTCCTCTACCCCGCAGGATTTCGACCAAGGCCGCTTGATCATCCTCGATGGTGTAGCTTTCGCCACTTTCAGAGGCAAAACGCTTCCGGGTGCGAATCCCATCGTCATCCACTCTGAGGTGGAGGCCTTGGCCACTCCAGCTCATGGTGATTTTGGCTGTCGTTCCTGGGCCACCATGGGTTCGAACGTTGTTGAGAGACTCCTGAAGGATGCGGTACAGCGCGAGTTCAGCACTGGGGGCAATGGGAAACGGGGTTCCGGTTTCCTCGAATGTCACCGTCACCCCGGAGGCCGACATGGCGTCAAACAGATCATGGATGGAAACAAGGCTTGGCAGGGACTCGGCTTCTTCTACTCCGCCGCGAGACGTGTTGACGACTCGCCGGATGTCATTCAAGGTTGCTCTCGCAGAATCAGCGATTGCCTCCGCCGCACGGGACGCGACCTGCGGGTCAGACGTCGCGCTGTATTTTGCGCCTTCGGCCTGAGAGATCATCGCCAACAGGCTTGCAGCGGCCGCTTCGTGCACCTCAGAAATCATCCTCATGCGATCGGTTTGTTCGGCAATAACCATTTCCAGGTCTGATTTTTCCAGAAAGGCTTGAAGGTTTTCTTCGCGTTGCAGGGGCGGAAGAGGCTGCTTGCTTCGAGACCGCCACGCCCACACTGTGACACCCACCGCGAGAATCACTATCCCCAGCAACGTGGGAACGAGCCAGAGCGCGTTGAGGAGGATGAAGCTTCCCATGATCCCCTCACCGTGTCAGAGCTAATTGTCGTAATGCGGAGGTGGAATCACCCGACCTGTGGCTCCTCGACTTGGACTCGAACCAAGAACCTACCGGTTAACAGCCGGTCGCTCTGCCAATTGAGCTATCGAGGATTACGGAGCTAAAAAACGATGCTACCAGAGCATCCGAGCACCGGCTTGTCCCTCATCAGGCTAGTAGCCATCCTCAACATCAACAACACCGATCATCGGCGTGCCCGCCGCGTACGCGAGGGAATTAGCGCGAATCCTGGCGGCCAGGAGAGGTCGTGTCATTTCCGGTGTGTCAGCCGAGTGGGACGTGATGACGACGCCGTTGCAGTGCCAAATGGGGTGATCATCAGGGAATGGTTCGGGTTCCATTACATCCAGACCGGCACCCCACAGCGTGTTGGCCTCAATTGCCGCAACTACGGCGTCCGCATCGACCAAACTGCCGCGGGCAACATTCACCAGCACGGCATGGTCAGGCAAAGCTGCTAACTCTGTGGCCCCGATGATGTGACGAGTGGAATCTGTGGCCGCTGCTGCCACTACTACAGCATCAGCATCGGCAAGGGCCTCGAGGAGCCGATCCGGGGTGAGGGTCTGATCAGCACCATCAACCGCCCCCGATCCTCGGCGAATTACCGTCACCCGGGGCCGAAAAGGGGCCACAAGTTCCAGAAAAGTTCGGGCCACTCCCCCCGCCCCCAACACCACAATGTGAGCGCCAAAAAGAGACAGCCCCGTGCGGTGTTCTTGCCACCGGGCTTCGCGGGCCTTCCGGGGCAACTCCCGCAGTGTTGCCAAGAGTAAAGCCAGGGCATGCTCGGCCACCGGTTCCGAATATGCACCCTTGGCCGAGGTAACCACAGGGCGCGTAGCCTCAGGTATCTGGGCAAGGGTTGTCAGCACAGACGCAAACGCATCGACCCCAGCCCAGGGCAACTGCAGCCACTGGATCCCCGGGTATTGCCGAAGAATTTCGTGCAACTCGTCCGCACGTTTTTCGCTCAACCAAATCAGCCCGGTGGTGTGGGGACCGAGAGGAATAATCTCAACACCATCCCCCGCCGCTGCCGAGAGAAAAAAATCTGTGGCCTCCGGGGCTAAAGATATTGGACCGCCCATAAGCGCGCGGTGGGGTCGCACATCGGGCACAATTTCGCGGTGCTGGCTCACTACTCTCCCCGCAATTCTCTTCGGTCCCGCTCTAACCCGACAAGGGACTCTTGCAGGGCCCGATAATTAGCCGGATCCCCGGTGGGGTCGCTGCGTTGCAACGCTCCCAAAACTTCCGCTTTTTTGCGCAGAAGCTCACGGTCTAACAGCGAAGAGGTCACCCCATCGCAATACCGGCTGGCTTGATGGGCTTGTTCAGGAAGGGGCCCCACCGCTAATTGCCCCACCAGCGTTGACAGCGCAGCGGGTGTCTCTTCCGTCACCTTTGCAACCCACTGCGGGGTGGGATAAAACTCGAAGGCTGACACCATCGCGTCTCGCACCAGTGCGAGCGCACCGTGAGAAAACTGTGTCGCCAAGATTGCGCTCGCCCGCTCAATCTCGACCAAGTCTGGGTGCTGCAGCAAGACCATGAGGCCATCCCTCTCCAGGGCTGTCACCGGGTCTTGTGAAAGGGAGGACATTTGGTAGGGGGCGTCTTCGCGAACAGTGTCAGCGGCGACCGCAGAGCCCGGAGTCAGCGGGGTGGTTCGAGGAGTTGTGGATCGAATCTCGCGGGCGACATCGTTGGGGTCCATCCCCAACCACCCGGCAAGTTCTCGGGCGTAACCGTCACGAATCACGCGGTCACGAATCTTGGCGACAATGGGCGTCGCCATGCGTAGCGCCTGCCCACGGCCCTCAACGGTATTCAAATCACAAGAGTTCATGACCTGTTTGATCATGAACTCATACATTGGTCTGCGGGCGGCAACAACTTCGCGCAGGGCTTGGTCCCCGCGTTGAATTCGAACGTCACAGGGGTCAAGGCCTTCCGGGGGAACCGCAACAAAAGTTTGGGCTGCAAACCGAGATTCCTCCGCGAAGGCGCGCGAGGCAGCTTTTTGTCCCGCTTCGTCAGGATCGAAAGTAAAAATTACTTCCCCTCGTGCCCCTTGGGCTGGGTCATCCGAGTCGCCTAACACCCGTCGCACCACCGTGATGTGATCCGAACCAAAGGCTGTTCCACAGGTCGCAATCGCTGTCGTGATACCCGCCAGATGGCAGGCCATGACATCCGTGTAGCCTTCCACGATCACCACTTGGCGACCACGGGAAATGTCTTTTTTCGCAAGGTCAAGCCCGTACAGCACACGGGATTTGTGGTACACCGGTGTTTCTGGTGTGTTCAGGTACTTCGGCCCTTGGTCATCATCTCTCAGCTTTCGCGCGCCAAAACCAATGGTTTGGCCCGAGACATCGCGGATAGGCCAGACCAGGCGGCCTCTAAATCGGTCGTAGGAGCCCCGGTCGCCCTGCGAGAGTAATCCCGCTTCCACCAGCTCGGGAATCGTGTAGCCCTTCCCGGTGAGATGTCGGGATAGCGCATCAAAAGAGTGGGGGGCGTAACCGACGCCAAACTTTTCCGCCGCTAGGGCGTCAAAGCCGCGTTCTCCCAAAAATGTGCGCCCCATCTCTGCTTCGGATGTCAAGAGTTGTGCGCGAAAAAACTTTTCGGCCGCCCCGTTTGCCTCGAGCAAACGGGCGCGATTGCTGGTGTCTGGCGCCTGACCGCCCTCTTCGTAGTGGAGCGTGTAGCCCAGTTTCCCGGCCAGACGTTCCACTGATTCTTGGAAACTGAGGTGATCCATTTTTTGGAGAAACGAATAGACGTCCCCACCTTCACCACACCCAAAGCAGTGGTAGAAACCTGCTTGGGTTCGGACATGAAAACTGGGGCTTCGCTCATCGTGGAAAGGGCACAGGCCCTTCATCGAGCCAGCCCCCGCCGATTTCAACGACACATAGTCGCCAACGACGTCCGCAATATTGACGCGAGTGCGGACCTCGTCAATGTCACTGCGCTTTATTTTTCCCGCCACGACCTCATTCTAGTTAGCGCCAAAGCGTGTGCGCTCGAGAGAGGTGTCCTGTGGAAAGTCAGGCGAAGCCAAGGCGCTCATAGAGCGCCATCGCAGACTGGTCGGTGAGTGACGCCACCTGGTCCACCACCACCCTTTTCCGGGTGGAATCATCGACCGCGTGAAGAAAATCTTCAGAAAACACGGCGTCAAGGTGTGAGGGGTCTTCGAGCATCGCATCGGCGAGGGATTTGAGGACCCCCCGTTGGTGAAGGTACAGGGGTTGGCGGGCCGTGTGGGACATCACGTGAACGGCGACGATGCCTTTGAGAAGAGTTATTTCATCGCGGGTTTCCGCGGGAATCAGCAGTGTGGGTGCACCCTCTGCTGACTGTTGAAGCTCACACCGAACGGCGAAGCGACCAATGAGGGTGCTGGTGAGATTTTTCAGTAACCCCAAATCTTTCCGGGTTCCCCGATAGGTGGCAATAGTGTCCAACACTGCTTGAAGTCGCTCCCAGGCAGCCTCCAATCGACCTGCGGGCATATCCCCGAGCCAGGGACCCATCCCTGCGAGCACCTCTGATCGTGTCAGCGGACTTGCCAGGCTTGGCGCTTCCACATAGCCATTGACGATGGCATCCTCAAAATCGTGCACGGAATAGGCCACATCATCGGAGAAATCCATGACCTGTGCTTCGGGGGTAAGAGTGCGGTCGGCCCTGCCCTGCCTTGCCCACCGGAAAACCTCATCATCATCGGGGTAGGCGCCAAATTTTTCTCGCCCGCTCGGGTCTCTTTCCGCGCTTTCCACACCCCACGGATATTTCATGCTCGCGAGCAGGCTTGCCCTGGTGAGGTTCAAACCCCGGGACACTCCCTGCGCATCGTGCACTTTGGGCTCAAGCCTGACAAGTAAACGAAAAGTTTGGGCGTTTCCTTCAAAACCACCGCAATCACTCGCCCATTCCGATAAAGCTTTTTCCCCGTTATGCCCAAAAGGGGGGTGCCCAATATCGTGCGCGAGGCAGGCGGTCTCCACCACGTCGGCGTCTAAACCCCAGCGGGAGGCAAGCTCTCGGCCAATTTGTGCGACCTCTAAAGAGTGGGTTAGACGGTTCCTCGCAAAATCAAGCCCGCCCGACGGTGACAGAACCTGCGTTTTTGCCGCGAGTCGTCGAAGTGCCGAAGAATGCAAGAGCCGCCCGCGGTCTCTCGCAAAATCGCTGCGGGATGAGGATGGGGCTTCGGGAACAAAGCGTTCGTTGTCTGCGCCAAGGTGGCTATTAGCCACCACTGGAATCAACCTCTGCCATATGGAGGGAACCCCGTTGGGCATCCGAGAGTTCCTGCGAATCGAGCCAATTCTCTGGCAGCGCAGTCTTCTTGGCGGTACCTTGGCGACCCCGTGGGCCCTCAACACCGGTTCCCGGGTAGGGGGCTGTCATATCGAGCTCACCTAAAAAGTCCTCTAATTGCGCGAGTGACTCCACCGTCGCCAGGCGTGCCCGAAGATCGCCACCGACGGCGTAACCCTTGAAATACCAGGCCACATGTTTTCGCACATCGCGGCAGGCGCGGTCCTCTTCGCCGTCAAAAAATTCGACTAACAGTTCTGCATGGCGTCGAAATGCTTGCGCGACCTCGGCAACCCCCGGTTGATGGCGCTTTCCACTGCCTTTGAAGGCCTCCTGCAGGTCACCAAAGAGCCACGGACGCCCTAGGCAACCACGCCCCACAACAACTCCGTCGCAATCGCTGTGTGCGACCATCGCCAGGGCATCTTCAGCTTTCCAAATATCGCCGTTTCCCAGCACCGGGATCGAACTAATACTGGACTTTAGTTCGCCAATCGCATCCCAATCCGCGTGACCCGAATAGTACTGGGATGCCGTGCGCGCATGGAGGGCAATCGAGGCGACACCTGCACCCTCGGCAGATTTTCCGGCTTCCATGAACGTCAGGTGGGAGTCGTCGATGCCTTTTCGCATCTTCACTGTCACCGGAATGTCCTTAGCTGCTGCCACCGCACCTTCCACAATCTGACGAAACAGGCTCTTCTTCCAGGGCAGGGCCGCACCGCCACCCTTCTTAGTCACTTTGGGAACAGGGCAACCAAAATTGAGGTCGATGTGATCGCACAGGTCTTCGTCCACCAAGAACTTGACGGCCTCCGAAACCGTCCAAGGGTCCACCCCGTACAGCTGGATGCTGCGGGTAGTTTCGGACTCGTGATGCTTAATCAAGCGCATGCTTGTGGGGGTTCTCTCCACCAATGCTCGGGAGGTAATCATCTCGGACACGTAAAGACCCGCTCCGTACTCCCGACAGAGTCTGCGAAACGCTGTGTTGGTGATTCCCGCCATGGGGGCTAACACGACAGGGATGCGAAGCTCTAAAGGCCCAATAGATAAGGGCTTCATGGCAACCTCAACCCCCGCCACGGCTACGCGCCAATCAGTGCTTGCGCGAGGTAACCCTGGAGGTTGTCGAGAGACACTCGTTCTTGGGCCATGGTGTCGCGTTCCCGAACTGTCACGGCGTTATCGGTGAGGGAGTCAAAGTCCACGGTCACAGCGAACGGCGTCCCCACCTCATCGTTTCGACGATAGCGTCGCCCAATTGCGCCCGCATCATCAAATTCCACCGCCCAGAACTGCCGCAAGTCATCCGCAATTCTCTGCGCCAGCGGGGAAAGGTCTTCGTTGCGAGAAAGCGGCAACACGGCCACCTTCGTGGGGGCCAGCCGGCGGTCAAGGCGCAAAACGGTTCTCTTGTCCACTCCGCCCTTAGCGTTGGGAGCTTCATCTTCTTCGTAGGCGTCGACAAGGAAGGCCATCAAGGATCGCGTCAACCCGGCCGCTGGCTCAATGACGTATGGTGTCCAGCGCTCATCGAGCGCCTGGTCAAAGTAGGACAGGTCAGTGCCCGAATGTTTGCTGTGGGTGGAGAGGTCAAAGTCGGTGCGGTTTGCAACCCCTTCTAGTTCACCAAACTCACCGGAAGGAAAACCAAAGCGGTATTCGATGTCGACGGTGCGTTTTGAATAGTGGGAAAGCTTTTCTGCCGGGTGTTCATACAACCGCAGGTTCTCCGGGTTAATTCCTAAATCCGTGTACCACGCCAAACGGTGGTCAATCCAGTACTGGTGCCAGGTTTCATCTTCGCCAGGCTTGACAAAGAATTCCATCTCCATTTGCTCGAATTCCCGGGTGCGGAAGATGAAGTTGCCGGGCGTAATTTCGTTCCGGAAACTCTTGCCAATCTGGGCGATGCCAAAGGGTGGCTTCACACGGGCGGTCTGGACAACATTGTTGAAGTTGACGAAAATGCCCTGCGCTGTTTCGGGGCGCAAATAGTGCATTCCCGCTTCATCGTCGACGGGACCCAAATAGGTTTTCAGCAGACCGCTGAAATCTTTAGGTTCGGTAAAAGACCCTTTATTCCCACAATGCGGGCACGCGATGTCGGCGAGACCGTTCGCCGCAGGGCGACCCTTCTTTTCCTCAAATTCTTCCAACAGGTGATCGGCGCGATAACGCTTGTGGCAGGACAGACACTCCACCAGGGGATCACTAAACACATCGACGTGCCCGGACGCATTCCAGACGGCGGTGGGAAGAATTACCGCAGAATCAAGACCCACAACATCCGCTCGGGTGGTGACCATGTGCCGCCACCACTGACGTTTGATGTTTTCTTTCAGTTCTACCCCGAGTGGGCCATAATCCCAGGCTGAGCGCGAGCCCCCATAAATCTCACCAGACTGGTACACAAAACCCCGACGTTTGGCGAGCGCGATGACGCTATCAAGCTTGCTCTGTGGCGCCACGTGGGTGCTCCCTTTGGTGTCGATAACATGCGAAGTACTAGAAACCATCCTATCGACGGGCCCTGTTCGCTCAGGACGGCTGGTCCACAGCCCCGCCAAAACGTCGGGTGCGGCGTTGATACTCCTCGATGGCCTCCCACAGCTGCACTCGCGTCATATCTGGCCACAAGGTGGGCAGAAATACCATTTCGGCATATGCGCTCTGCCACAGCAAAAAGTTGCTGGTCCGACGCTCACCAGAGGTGCGGACAAAAAGATCCACATCGGGTTGACCGGGGAGATACAAATTCTTGGCCACTGTTTTTTCGGTGATGCGCCCCGGCGCCATCTGGCCCTCTTCGACAGCGGTCGCAATGTGACGGATTGCATCCACAATCTCCGCCCGCCCACCGTAATTGACACACATGGTGAGGGTCAGCTGTGTGTTCCCCCGCGTCAGCTCTTCCGCTGTGTGCAAATCTTTGATCACACTGGACCACAATTTGGGTTTTCGCCCAGACCACCGAATTCGCACCCCCCACGCGTTCAGCTGGTCACGCCGCCGCCGCAAAACATCGCGGTTAAAGCCCATCAGGAACCGGACCTCGTCGGGTGACCGATTCCAGTTCTCTGTCGAAAACGCATAAACCGACAGGTGGCTCACACCAGCCTGCAACGCCCCGGCCACCACATCAAGAAGGGCCGCCTCGCCAGCTTTATGACCTTCCACCCGGGGCAATCCTTGAGCGTTCGCCCACCTCCCATTGCCATCCATGACGAGGGCCACATGGTGGGGAATGGCCTGAGCATCGAACACCGGTGGTTCGATGCCGGTCCAGTTCAGGGGTAAGAAATCTGTCATGATGCTTCCACCGGGGCCGCCACGGTGCGGTCAAGATGGGCAAAGGAGCGAACATGGCGCTCCAAATGAAACTGGGTGTAAGCGGCGATAATTCCCGAAACCTGCCCCATCACCTGGCTTTCCGGCTGGCCCACTGCCTCCCATTGCCCCTCAAGAAGAGCTTGGAGGAGTTCTTTGGCACCCGGGGCAAGCCTCGGGGTGCCAGGAGAGGCAACACCATCCGACACCACGCCACCGAGGGAAACATCAAAAGCGCGGTGATCCCCAGGGTCCCCGGTAACGGCACACACATCCAAGCTTGGGGACCACCCTGCAAGCGCAAGCGCCCGCAGGAGGTAGCTGTCAACAATCTGACCGGAGGGGTGTTCCCCCTGGGCTAAAGAGCGAAGCCCCCCTAGCAACAGCATGTAGTGAGCCTGTTGGTAGTCGTGGTCGCTGAGGCTGTCGGCGGTTTCCACCATCACCATGGCCGAGGTGTATTTAGCGTAGTCGTGGCTAATCAGCGAAGAGTAGGGACCAAGAGTTTCGGCCTGCTGAATGATGTCAAGGCTTTTGCCTTCGTAAAGCTGAACATCCACCGCACTAAAAGGCTCGAGCCTGGCCCCAAAACGACTGGTGGTCTTACGAACCCCTTTGGCAACAGCTCGGACTTTGCCGTGTTGCTTGCACAACAGGGTGACAATTTTGTCGGCTTCCCCGAGCAGGTGCGTGCGCAAAACGATTGCGTCATCTCGATAGGTTGCCACCCCCCTAGTATCCCGCGGTCTCCGACCTGCGCGGGAAGGGGCACGCCTTCTCAACCCAGATGTCGGCGGTGAAAGGTCCCCGTGATCTACTGGCATTCCGAGGCCCACTAACCCCAATTAGTGCCCCTCAACCGAGAATACTGATTGCGACGAAGGCTAGGGCCAAAAAATACTGCTGCGCTATCTCTGACCAGTGGTCTGTTTCTCCTTCAGAGTTGAACCGGAGTGGGGTCGCCGGTACACACCAAAATCACCCGTGTAGGGCGACTAAAGCTCCTTCATGAAGTTCTGAGACACCGTGTCAAAGCCATGACTTACAAAAAACCGATGCGCAGCGGTGTTCCTTATTCCACTCTCCAGAAAAAGCCGGGACATATTGGCCGCCCTCAGCTCTTCTTCAACCCAGCCAATTAGAGCGGCCCCCAGTCCACCACCGCGTGCCGAAGGAACCACGACGATGTCATCGAGTCGTGCAAAACGGACAGGCGTGCTGCGGCCAGCATCGAACTCCACCACAGCCACCGCTGCAAATCCGAGAAGCTCACCTTCTAATTCGGCTATTGCGAGACGAACCCCAGGATCTCTAAATACTCCACCACTGAGGTCGAGTCCCGCTAATTCGCGGGCGTGAATAGTGGCGACATCGCTAGCCCAGTGACCCGGTCCCTCTGCTCGCCCCTCCATAATGTCGCTGTGGGAAGGGTAGTCAGGGTGCACTGAGCCAAGAAAGAGGCCGGTAATTTCTTGTGTGCGCAGAGAATCCGTCAACCATCCGATCTTGAGGTCCCGAACCTCAACGGGAGGCTTTGCCATGCGACCACTCTCCCTTCGGGCTTTGCGGATTAGAAAAGGTCAATCTTTCAAGGCCTCAATAAGTTCTGCCATGGTGATGCCCTGGCCTGAGTGCCTAATTTTTTCCATCACCGCCCGAAGCTTATCGGAGTAGTTTTCGTCGTACCCACCGGACCAGACAGCAGCAAAACCCGGCGCAAGCCCCACCTCGTTTAGCCAGGGAAGCCACGTCTTCAAGATTTTTGCTTCGACAAGTTCATTGCAGTAGAGCTCGATTTGGAGCTCAAAAAGAATGAGGATTTGCGTCACATAGTTTTGATAGGCATGGAGCGCCGCCGTTTCTGTGGGGGCTCCGACCCCGGTGTAGAGCGGGCGGATGACATCCAGATGGTCGGCTTCGAACCGGTAAAGCTCGATGGAAGCAAGCTCGAGGCGTTGATAAATCTCAACTTGACTTCGTCTCTGCTCGCGCCTCGCGAGCTCCCGATCGCTATTTCTTTGATTGCGCAACTCAAAAATCAGAGCCGCAATCGCCAAAATGATTCCTAGGTCAAGCGTCAGGCCGAAGTCCACATCAACTCCCTTTTCATCGCACTTACCGGGCTAGTCCGCGAGGACCTCATGAGACTCTCTCAGTATAAGGTTCCCGGACTCCCGAAAAAGGTTCCGCCCACATCCCCCACGCTGTGAGCGTGGGGCTTAGTGAGAAGTAGCTAACTTGACGTGACGAGTTCGGGTATTGGTGACTCCAGACGCAACGCCCTGTTCACAGCCGACACAATGGCCTTGAGGGACGCTGTGGAGATATCTCCATCAATGCCGACTCCCCAGAGGGTCCGGCCGTTGACCTCCAGCTCCACATAGGCTGCCGCGAGCGCATCGCCACTGGCACTGAGAGTGTGCTCGACATAATCAAAGAGTCGCACCGCCACCCCATGGTGTTCCAGAATTCCCAGGAAAGCGGCGATGGGTCCGTTGCCGATATTGGCAGCTTCGGATTCTTTGTCACCCTCGCGAAGCTTCACCTCAAGGGACACTTCACCATTCATGTCGCTTGCGGAGCGGGTGGAGAGTAATTCGTAGTGACCCCACTTGGCGCCCACATCAGTGGCCGGCAGATACTCGTCCTGGAAAATGCGCCAAATTTCGTCACTGGTGACTTCGCCACCCTCAGTGTCTGTTTTGGATTGGACCACCTGGGAGAACTCAATCTGCAGTTTTCGCGGCAAATCAAGGGCATGATCAGTCTTCAACAGGTAGCTCACGCCACCCTTGCCCGATTGCGAATTAACTCGAATGACGGCCTCATAGCTGCGGCCCAGGTCTTTCGGGTCCACCGGCAAATACGGCACTGCCCATTCGAGCTCATTAACCGAAACGCCCTGCTGTGCTGCGGAGGCTTCCATCGCTTCGAA
>Ga0222660_1000244_pt1 | contig 28640 bp, 6 predicted proteins | sample AntAcemetagen549_FD_179832 | JGI IMG/M metagenome (GOLD analysis project Ga0222660, IMG submission 179832) | Saline water microbial communities from Ace Lake, Antarctica - #549 | ecosystem: Environmental > Aquatic > Non-marine Saline and Alkaline > Saline | place: Antarctica: Ace Lake | collected...
CCGACACTGGCATTGTCCGCGAGCGTCGTCCCTAAACTTACATTGATACGAATATCTCCCTCGCGGGTTCCTGTAGAGAACGCTAACGGATTTCCAATCAAGAAGCCAGTGTTCGTGCCACCGTGACCAATAAGTGAACTCGCCCCGGTTGCGGTTCCTCCGCCGCTTAGGGTAAGGTTACTCCCTGAGTCGATGTGAATATGCCCTGTCGCAGCCCCATCATTCTGGAATCCGCCGTGGCCAATCTGGCTGTAGGAAGCATCGTCGGCACCGGATGAAAGAGTGATGCTTCCGCTCACCGTAGAGACCGCAACATTACCACTCTTCGCGCCTTCAGTGTCACCAGCAGCATCGTCCGCACCACCGTGACCAATTTGAGCGTAGGAACCGATACCGTCAGCAGCAGCAATCGTGATATCATTCGTGGCACGGACCACTAGGTCAGCAGAGAAAGTCCCGATTGCATCGCCCCCACCATGCCCCCACTGCACAGAGGCATTTTCACCGGCTCCTCCGGTGAGACTGATAGCACCCGTCGCGCCCAGAGCAGTTGCCCTGATTGCTCCCGTGTAATCACCGTCCGCTTGGTAGCCTCCGTGCCCAAGCTGGACGTAATTCTGATTTCCAGTCGAATTCGCCGCCGTAAAATCAATCACTCCACCAGCATCAACGGAAATCGCTCCATCTTTGTTGCCGTCAACACCAAGGCCACCGTGACCAAGCTGGGCGAACTTCCAGTTCCCGATTCCAGCTCCTGAGATGAAGCTCACATTCCCGGTCGCGTCCACATCGATGATACCACTCATCGCAACGGTATCATTATTGAAAATACCACCGTGCCCCAGCATAGCGTATGAGCGATCAGCCGATCCAGCAGTGAAACTCACATTACCGGCTTTAGCATTGACCGTGATATTGTCAGAGGACGTTCCAACGGCACGATCCCCGCCATGACCGAGTTGTGCGTAGGCCTGTGCGGCACCGCTTCCCGCGAAGGAGATACCCCCATTATTAGAGGTAACTGAGATAGCTCCGGTCCGATTGCTCGTTGAAAGCAATCCCCCATGACCAATCTGAGTGTAAGAGCCAGTTCCTACGCCGGTCTTGAAGTCGACTCCCGTTTCTCCATCGACGGTGATGGCACCGCTAAAGATTCCCTCAGAACGGGTTCCCCCGTGACCGATCTGGGTGTAGGTGCCGACCTGGTTCACTCCAGCGAAGGTAGCGACCTGACCTGCGGAGGAAGTGACCTGAATCGCACCATCAATCGTTGCATTGGTATCCGTTCCACCATGCCCGATCTGAGTTGAAGCATCGACATTTCCACCACCGGTGAGGGTGATAGCATCCCTTGAATCAATATCGATGACGCCCGAAAGCGAGGTAGCGGTTGATCGCTCACCTCCATGTCCAATCATGACACTGTTCTGAGCGAATGATCCATTGAGTGTGATCGCACCACCTCGCGCATCGACGTCGATGAGCTGATTGAAAACGTCATAGGTTGAGCCCTGGCCACCGTGGCCAATTTGAACAAAGGAGTCCTCGCTGCCTCCGTTGGCGCCGGTAAGCAGAACGCTTCCACCGATTGCGTTAACCGTAATCGTTCCCGCGGCAGAATCATTGGCGACACCGCCATTCAATCCGCCATGCCCGATCTGTGAATGAGCACTTCCCACTCCCTCTTGGTTTCCGGCTAGATCAATATTACCAGTCGCACTGGTAACACTGATGTTTCCTTCGCTAGCGCCTATGATTCCGGAGCTACTCTCTCCGCCGTGTCCAATCTGGCCATAAGCGCCGTTGGCACTCTGGCCGGCAACGGTGACACCACTTGCTGCATTCACCGTAATATTACCATCCTTCTCTCCTGCTGCAAAACCGCCACCATGGCCGATCTGTGCAAAAGCATTGACAACGCTTCCTCCGAGAACACTGACATTACCGGCCCATGAGTCTACCGTGATCGTTCCTGAGTGGATTCCGTCATGATCGAAACCACCATGGCCGATCTGAGCGTAGGCGCGCTCTCGATCACCCCCTTGAATCGTGATCGCATTAAGCGCATCCACATCAATAGTGCCAGACTGATTTCCTTTCGTTGCCGCCCCGTTATAGAGGCCGCCATGTCCGATTTGAGCGTAAGCCTGATTGCTCTTACCAGCCTCAACTGTGAGCGTTCCACCAAGCGCATTAACCGTCACATTTGCCTGATGGCTTCCATCAGCATCGTGACCACCGTGTCCGATCTGAGCGTAAGCTTGAGCGGCGGCGTTAACGGCAACACCGTCATTGTCCACCTGTGTTCCGAGGAGTCGAATATTCGTTCCCGCGGTGACGTTGATCGTATCCGTTGCCGAAGTTCCCCCCAATGCGCCAGTGAAGTCCGATTCATGACCACCGTGTCCAATCTGAGCAAAAGAAAAGTTCTCAGTTCCGGCAAGCAAATCGATGAACCCGTTCGTCGCCGTCACGGTGATCGATCCTGACTTATCACCCTTCGAGTTCCGTCCGCCATGTCCGATCTGGGCATGACCTCCATCAGTGGCATCACCGCCGGTAAGGACGATGTCATCCCCCGCCGTAGCAATAATCGTTCCGCCCAGATCTCCTTCGTTGTTCTGACCTCCATGCCCCAGTTGAGCAAACGGTCCCTCGCCAGATCCGATTAGAGCGCCAGCGGCAAACCTTAGTGAACCTGATCCGTCGGTCCCGGCATTCACGGTGATAGCACCGTTATGGCTACCATCACTGTTTCCGCCACCATGACCTAGAATAGCAAAGCGTCGGTCATCGGTCCCGGCGACGCCATTGTCACCACCACCTGCAAAAGTGATTTCGTTAGCCGCTTGAACGGTGATGGTTCCGGTGTGGCCGGTGACGGCATTGTTCGCGATTCCACCATGACCAATTTGGACATAGTTGTTGTTACCATTTGCGGCAGCGGTAGCGATGACGCTGCCGGCGCTGGCGATGGCGCGAATATTACCGGAGTAATCGGCGTTCGTTGAACTGACGTAACCGCCATGACCGATCTTAGCCCATGAGCGATTGCCCGGAGCAAGCACCAAGGGATCCGCAGCGAGAGGGCTCGAGAGAATCTGAATATCTCCCGCCGTCGCGTTCACCGTAACATCGCCATCAAAACCCGTGCCGATAGCGTCGGAAGAGTCTCCGCCATTTCCGATCATCGCGTAACCTTCCTGAAATCCTCCCGCAATCACATCAACGCCTCCGGCGCCTGTAACCGTAATCGCTGAATCGGCCTGCACATTAGCATTGTGGCCCCCATGTCCGATCTGAGCATAAGCACGGCTTGCACTCCCTGTTGTCGCGGGGAGTCCACTTCCCTGCAAGGCTACTTTGCCTCCGTTCGCGCTCGTTACCGTGATCGCTGAATTGGAAATCACGCCGTGAGCACTTCTTCCGCCGTGTCCGATCTGAACATAAGCATCGTTGGTCGTTCCGCGATTGAGAAGAACCGCACCTCCGCTCGTAACCGCGATCGTTCCCTCACGATTCCCCTCGGTCGAAACACCACCATGTCCAAATTGAGCGTATCCTCCGCGCCCGGTATTGCTGTTGCCTTGTGAACCGCTTAGGACGATGTCTGCCCCGACCCCGGTCGTAGAGATGTCGATCGAACCGGAATTAGTACCGGGAGCCCCTTGCGGAATAGCGGGATTAAAGCCTCCCGCACCATTCACGACACCCACATCCGCGGTGCTTCGGGCCACCTCAAAATCAGAGTCGTAACCGCCATGACCGATTTGAGCAAAGCTACGAATGTCGCCGCCAACGGCGGATCCATCCGCGGCAAAAGCGATGCCAGTTGCTGCCCGGACCGTGATCGCACCAAAGTGATTTCCGAATGACTCGTTTCCACCATGTCCGATCATTACGAACTGAATGTTTCTTGATCCGGCCGCGAAGTTGATTGCTCCGGCGCTACTGATCACGTCAATGGTTCCGCTATGGCCCTCTCCGGCAGCGGCGGCCTGCTGATAGCCACCGTGTCCAATCTGTGCGAACCCGGTTCCACCGGCTTCAAATCCACCAGTGAAGCTGATGTCTCCTGTCGCACCGACTTTAATATCCCCGGTGATGGTTCCGGGAGCGTAGGTATCACTGTTAAGGCTACGCGTGTCGTCGTCAGCGGCTCCGGCACCACCGAGAATGTTGTCAGGCCCGTTCAGATCAAGAATCGTTCCGGCATCATTCCGGCCACCATGACCGAGCATTGCGTAGGACGCACTCCGTCCCGCCGCGAAAGTAATTTGTCCTCCGGCGACGTTTTGATTCACATTGATGTTACCATTGAACGTTCCATTGCTGTTCCGGCCACCGTGACCGAGATGAACGTAGCTGCTATCTCCGGAACTTCCGCGGGTATCGAAGGTGATATCACCGCCCGCATCGACGTCAATATTGCCTGCGTGATTCCCATTGGAAAAGAATCCCCCGTTTCCAATTTGCGCGTAGGCCTCACGTCCCTGCGCTCCCGAACCCGTTACATTCGAACCACCAGCGAGGAATTCAATCACTCCACCTGAATCCACATCGATCAAATCCGCGACAAGGCCATGATTGCCCGTGTTCTCGCGACCACCATGTCCGATTTGTGCATAGCCTTCACGGTGATTGTCATTACCATTGGCAAGGGTGCCATGGAATTTGATGTCCCCGTTGAGCGCCTCCACCAGAATGTTACCATTGGTGTCACCATTTGAAGATCTGCCTCCATGCCCGATTTGAACAGCAGAGCGTCCAGTCCGATCCATATCAGTCCCAAAGAGAATTGACCCATTAATGCTCGTTACACTGATGACACCGGACTTCTCACCGTTCGCTCCATTTCCTCCGTGACCGATCATGGCGTAAGAGTCGCTCGAGTTACCAATATTCCGGTCGAACTCAATGTTGTTCTCAGCAGTGACCGTAACCGATGAAGTCGAAACAACCTCAGTTCCAGAGCCATTATCAAACCCTGAAGCACCTACACCCCCGTGTCCGATTTGAACGTAGGATGCGCCTCCGGTTCCTGACGTTCCCGTGATCGCTCCACCGGATGTCACCGAAAGAACCCCCGTGTGCGTTCCGTCGGCATCCTGTCCACCGTGACCAATCTGAACGTAGGAGCGGGCTTGAGCGCCACCGTCCATGTCTATGGCCCCGTCGATCGAAAGGGTGATTGCCCCGCTATGATTGCCAAAAGTGGAGTGACCACCGTGACCAATCGTGACATTCGAATCCACGTTACCCGTTGAGTCAGCGGAACCGGCCATCGTCAAGCCCCCGCCATTGGTCGTTGTGATGGCAATCGCGCCTTCATTGCCCTCCAAATCACCAAATCCGCCCGCACCGATCGTGCCGGCTACCTTCTCAGAGTCGTCGCCACCGTGACCGATCATGGAATAACCACGTGAACGGTTTCCAGCGGTCAGCCCGATACTGCCTTCCGCGTCGATTGTGATGTCGCCCTTGTAATAAGAAAAAGCGGCACGCCCTCCATGACCGACTTGAGCGTACGCTTCGTTGCTCTCACCACCAGTAATCGAAAGCGCATTCCCCATGAGGTCCGTACCATTGATGTCCAGTTTGATGTCACCATAACGTTCGAGGCGATCCAAATCGTTCACATTAGAGCTGGTCGAACCCTGTGACCCTCGACCACCGTGACCAATCTGGGCATAAGCCTGAGCGGCGTTGTTGTTCGACGCGCTGCCCGTTGCCGACCCATTAAGACTCACGTAGCCACCCGTTGTGATCGTAATATCATTATCCTCATTCTCGCGCATCGCACCATTACTCTGCGTATGCCCTCCGTGACCGACCTGGACGTAGGCGTTCCCGAGAGATCCCGCTGCCATCGTCAAATTGCCGCCTATATCGATATTGATATTTCCCTGAAGGTCGCCATTGGCGCCTTCGCCGCCGCCATTGCCCACGTGAGCGTAGGAATTGACTCCGGCACCACCACTGAGGTTCAAATTCTCAACATCGGTAATGTCGATCTGCCCAAACTTGAAGTTGTTGACGGCGCGGCCTCCAACTCCGATCTGAGCGAAGGCCCTGTCGCCTCCCGCATTGAGTGCGATACTGCCACGTTTAGCCACATCGGTGGCACCCGTGAGAGTGACATTCCCCAGCTTGTTTCCGTCGGAGTTGTCCCCGCCGAGGCCGATCATTGAGAACGCCGTGTCCCCGCTACCGGAATTCATCGTGATATTCTTGAAATTCGAAATCGTGATATTCCCGTTGCTCGTCTGAATTGAATCAGTGATTCCGTGTCCGATCTGAGTGTAAGCGTGAGAACCAGTTCCAGCCGTGGCAACCAGGGAATTGTTGAAAATAATATCTCCAGGCTCGCAGAAGCTAATGTTGATAGCCGCATTGATCGTTCCCGTGATAGCCCCGGTTCCGCCATGACCGATCTGCACGTAGGTATCAGCAGCTGATCCGCCATTCAGGGTCAAGCCACCGGCTTTGAGATAGAGATCAATATCACCAGTCATATCGCCCGCTCCGACGCTACCGTTATGGTAACCAAACTGGGTGAAGGCCTCTGCCGTGTCACCGGCATTCATCGTCATGCCGTAGGCTGCTGCCACGTTTCGGCCGAGCCGGGTTCCCACTATAACGGCGTTGTCCTGACCTGCATTTCCGAGGGTGATCGTTCCTTCTCCATTGCCGAGCGCGTCAGCACCAAAGGTTTCACAATCATTGAAATCAATTGTAACCCCACCTTCACGAAGCAGTGGTGAGCAGTAATTAAATACTCCCGGAGACACTTCCGTGTATTCAACGAACGCGGGAGGTCGGGTCCCGGCTCCATTCCATCCCGCAACAATCGTCACGTTACCCGTTCCAAAGTTCTGATAGGAACGCTCGAAGGTTATCTTTCCCCCTGTGACAAAGAAGAAGTCATCCGAGGAATTGACGAGGAGATCTCCTCCCATGTTTCCCGCGAAGACGATGTCAGCATCCGAAGAATCGATGTAGTTCACGCTACCAGCACCGAAATTCTCGCTCGCAAGCACAGCGGCTTCCCCGGCATCTTTAGCTCCTGCAGCGACATTGGCGAGATCAGGAATGATCTGGAATCCATCACCTCCAAGATAATCTGCAGCGGAGAGGCCTCCGTTTGATTGGTGCCAGATGTTGGTTGTCTCCCCCGCGCTTCCATCAGTTGCCGTGAGCGTCCCACCGGCGAAGAGGTGAATACCCCCTTCACGGGTTCCTGTAGAGGTGGTTCCCTGTCCGTCACCATGTCCGAACATCGCGTAGTTCGACGTCGAGTTGGCACCGCCAGTAAGAGAGAGGTTGCCACCATTGTCGGCGATCACATTCAGGTTCCCCGTCATCGCTCCGCCGGAGTTGATTCCTCCGTGACCAATTTGAGCGTATTCATTGAGATTGTCGCCCCCAGTGAGAGTGACCCCGCCGCTGCCGGTCGTCCCGGTCGTCACAACGATATTACCTGTCTTCGCTCCTGTCGCGGAACCAACCCCTCCATGTCCAATTTGCACATAGGAAGAATTTCCAGCGCCAGCCGAGCCATCCAACGTCGCCGTGGTTGCGACGTGCACGCAGATATCACCGTTGAGAGCACCCGTCACATTCAATCCTCCCATACCAATTTGCGCGTAGGCATTGGCTCCGCCTCCTGAAGTCATGACGAGTGAGTCACCGCTTACGTGTATCTCATCACCTCCCAGTCCCTGAGCTTCGCTCGCATTGATGGCACCGTGACCGATCTGTGCGTAGGCACCACTTCCGATACCGCCCTTGAGGAGAATATCAAATCCGCTCACTTCAATCGAGCCGCTGTTGGTTCCGCCGTTCACACCGCGCCCAATTCCTCCATGTCCAATTTTCGCCAAAGTATTAGTAAAAGCACCGCCCTCAATATCAAGATTGCCCGCTCCGCTGCCGTCAGAATCTGCCGTCACGGTGATGGCACCGCTCCTACTAGCGGCATTCTGAGCGCCTCCATGACCGATCATCGCTAAGCTATTTTGGGTGACCGTTCCGCCTCTGAGTTTCACGTCAGTTGCTGCGGTCACATTGATATCACCACTGTAAGTCTCACCCACTGCGCCGGAATCCCATGAGCCGCCATGGCCAATAGCACCCACAGCCGTTTGACCCACTCCCCCGGATACGTTCACGGATCCTCCGCCAGCCGTCACATCGATCTGACCCACTCTGTTGCCACGTGATCTTTTGCCCGAGTGGCCAATCGTCGCCGCCGAATCAAACCCATTTGCGGTCACTGATATATCGCCACCGGAAGAATCAACGACGATCGCACCTGTCAAGCTACCGACTGAATCGGTTCCACCATGACCAATAAAGGCATCCCCTCCGGTCCCCGCTGTCAGCGAGACACCATCGGTCGCATAGAGAGAAACCAAACCATTCCTCGTCCCCGTCGACCCCACCGCGCCATGACCAACTTGAGCAAAAGAATTACCTCCGGCACCGCCCTGAATCGTCACGGCACCAGCACGTTTGAGGGCGGTTCCCACCTGAATGGCTCCATCCATATTCCCGGTCAGGCTGTTGATTCCGTGACCGATTAGCGCGTAAGCATTGCTACCTCCCCCGGTAAGATTGAGATCACCTCGCTCACAGAATGAAATAGTAACCGTTGCGTCCGCAGTCGTGTTCGCAGCACCGCCATTGAATCCGCCATGACCAATTTGAGTGTAAGCACCAGCCGGAGATCCCGAAGTCATCGTCAAGCCACTCATTTTAACACCAATATTGACGGCCCCGGAAATATCACCGCTGCCATCACTTCGATACCCGAGCTGAGTTCCTGCATTCCCAGTGGAATTTGAGCCAGTCAAAGTGACACCATAACCGAAGGCATTGGTGTCACCTTGACGTGAACCAAGATAAACGCCGTTGGTCTGACCCGCGCTGCCAATCGTGATCGCACCGTTGTTCTGACCATAGACATCGCAATTCGCAGGGAGCGGAATGGGAAGTGGCCTAAAATCAGGAAGACAAGCCGAACCGAGAATGAGTGTCGCAGAACCGATCGCCGGCGGAGCGAATGGATTATTCGCAACGTCATAACCAGCGAAGAGATTGATATTCCCAGCGCCCGCGTTCTGAAGACCAAATCCCATATTGAGATTTCCACCGGAGGCGAAAGTATAACTGTTGGCACTGTTATAATAAAGCGTTGCAGGGGTCGCCCCGGCAGGGGTGACATCGAGATCTCCACTCGAAGCGATTGAGACATCTCCCTGATTGATCGCAGAGAGCAAAGCGTCGTTGAATGCGATGGCATTGCCCGCTCCCGCCACTTGATCAGCTCCGAAAGTGAGCGTGCCGTTAGCGACGAGTGAGTACCCACTGTCTCCCACCGCTTGAACACCCGAACCAGCATAGGAAACCTGTCCGATCCCTGAATTGGTTTGATGTGAAATATAAGCGCCTGAATTCCCGGCACCATCCGTCATCGTAATATTACCCGCTGCATAAACATTCAGGCCGCCGGTCCTCGCGCCGGAAGTCTGAGCTTCCTGGGCATCACCGTGACCGATGATCGCTCCGCGCCAGCTGCCATCGCCGGCGGCAACGGTTACCTCTCCGCCAAGGTTCACAACGGAGATACTTCCCGAAAGAGCATTGTTCCCGTTGTTGATCCCTCCATGACCGATTTGAGAAGTCTTATCATTAACGCCCGTCCCTCCCTCCAGAGAAATCGCTCCGGAAGTCGAGTTCGTAACCGTCACAAATCCGGTATGAGCCCCACCGCTGTTGTAGCCGCCGTGACCAATTTGGGTAAAGCCAAGCTGCCCTCCGCTTCCGGAATCCAAAGTAACTCCGGTCGCGGCATGGACATAAATATCACCACTATGATTCCCCACTGAAACGTACCCGCCATTTCCAATCTTAGCAAAGGCAGCCAATCCGGTTCCAGAAAGAATTTGAACATCGCCACCGACGCCCACCTCGATATTTCCAAAGCTATTCCCATTCGACTGAACCCCGGCGTGGCCAATTATCGCAGCGGAGCGGTCGGTTGTTCCTCCTTTGAGAATCACCGCTCCACCTGCATCCACCTTGATATTTGCGTAGGTCCCGGCAAGACCGATCGCTCCATCTGAATTGTAGCCACCATGACCGATCATAGTGAAGCCATCACTTCCCGTGGCACCAGTAGAGTCCAGCGTAATCGAACCACCCGCGGTCACATCAATCGTGCCCTGCTTCGTGCCATCGACACGATGCCCACCGTGGCCCAACTGAGCAAATTTCCAGTTCTGACTGCCCCCGCCGGAAGCAAACTTGATATCGCCACCCGCGTCTACATCGATGTCCCCCAGCATATCTCCGCTGTTGTTTTGGAAAAGTCCGCCGTGTCCAAGAAGAGCAAAGGAGCGGTCAATCGATCCTGCTTGAAAGATTAAATCTCCTCCGCGGGCATTCGCGGTAATATTTCCTTTGTGACTGCCAATCGCCTCGTCACCACCATTTCCGAGCTGAACGGATGTCCGACCATTAGTACTGCCACCAGTAAAAAGAATTGAACGACCTGCCTCGACATTGGTTGCCGTGCCCGCAGCCGTTCCGTCGTCACCGTGATTTCCATTGTTTCCGCGACCGCCGTGGCCAACCTGAGCATAGCCGTCAGCATCAACCCCGCCGTTCACAATTAAATCAGCCAGTGCATTGGTGGTGGTGCCTGAAAAGTCGACTCCGGCGCGAACGTCTATTCTTCCATAAGTTCCGGTTGGATCGACCACCGAAATGTTGGTGTTATACCAGGTTCCTGTTCCCGTCGCCGCAACGCCGGGATCAGAGATCAAGCCTTCATTTGAAGTCATTCTAGCTGAGTTGAAGTCAGCTTCATGCCCGCCGTGACCGATCTGGGCATAGGACTGATCTCCCCGGCCTGAATTTGGCGAAGCCGTAACTGTGATCCCGTTTCGGCCTTCCACCTCAATGTCACCAAAATGATCGCCAAAAGCCTCGTATCCCCCATGACCAATCTGGGTCGGTGCCTGATTCCCTCTTCCCGCAGTCATCGCAATGGCACCGCTGCTCAAGACAGTGATACTTCCGTTGTGGCCGTTGCCATTGGCACCGCCATGCTCGGCCGCGACCCGGAATCCTCCGTGACCGATCTGCACACCACTGCGATCCGCACCGCCCACACTCCCGCCGAGCAAATCAATATCCGCCCCCGCGTTCGTCAAAAGACCCGCTCCATCAACTCCGGCGAAAACCATAATGTTCCCTTTCTGAGTGCCCGAGAAATACTGATCGTTACCATTTTCGTAAGTAGTCGAATCGTCAGCATTTCCTGCGATATTGTCGGGACCATCGCTATCCAAATTGACCCGGTGATCATTGCGCCCACCGTGACCGATCTGGCCAAACGCATCACTGTTTCCGCCGGTAAAAGCGATATCATCACCGGCATGGACAGTGATCGCACCGGTGTTGCCACCGGAGGAATTCAAACCACCATGTCCGATCATCATGAATTGTGATCCTTCACCTAATGAACCCGACGCATCGAAGGTGATATTGCCGCCGAGTCCAAAGTTAGATCCGTCCTTATCCGCCTCGACAGTGATCGTTCCACTCTGATCGCCACTGGTTATGTGTCCACCGTGACCAATCTGTCCGTAGCCCTCGCGTAAACCGTTAGCGGAGAAAGATACATTTCCATTGGCTGTTGAAACCTCGATATTTCCGAGATTCCCCTGACGATCAGCTTTCGCCGCCGTTGGATTCGCACTGGCCTGGTCAGCGTCCCAGCCACCGTGTCCGATTTGAACATAATCGCGGTAGCTCGTTCCGGAGCGGAAGACAATATCACCAACCGCATCAACATCGATGTCACCGACATGATCGCCACGCGCCTGAAAGCCTCCGTGTCCAATCTGCGCATAGTTTTCTTCGGCTCCCCAGGTCGCCCCGGTTCCGCCACCGAAGGCGATCCCCCCGGAGGAATTTACCGTAATCGCACTGATCGCTCCATCACGGGTCCCATCGTCACCCTGATCCCCACTGGCTCCGCGTCCTCCATGTCCAAGTTGAACGTAACCGTCATTACTGAGTCCGGCTTGGAAATTAATATCACCACCGCCGTTCGTAATCGCAGCGATTTTCCCGTAGGAACTCCCCGTGGCACCATTTCCGCCGTGTCCCATTTGCGCATAAGCCCGAGTACTTCCGAGAGCACTAGCGTCATTCGAGCCAATGAAATTGATCGCTCCTGTAGACGTCACCGAGATGTCGCCATGGTGCGTTCCTGACACGGCACGACCGCCATGACCAAGCTGGGCATAGTTGTCATTGGCAGTGCCTCCCAGGAAATTAATGTCGCCACCACCCGTTGTCGTAACCGTAATCGATCCCGAATTTCCGTCTCCGACAACACCATTTACGGCATCGGAATCGAAGCCACCGTTTCCAAGCTGAGCATAAGACTCAATCCCGTCACTCCCCGCAGTCTCACCTTGTCCTCCTCTGAATGTGATTCCACCAGAACCGGCAGTCACACGAATATCACCGCTGTGATCACCACGAGCCGCAAACCCTCCGAGTCCCAGTTGAGCCTGACTGCGACGCTGAGTCGAAGCCGTGAAAGTGATCGCATTGCCTGCATTCACTTCGATACCGGAAGTCAGACCTAAACTGAGGCCGTTCGTTCCGGTGAGATTGGCATTAAAAGAAGAGAGATCATAATCATTTCCATTGTTCACCTTCGTATGACCGAGCTGAGCAAAGTGATAAACATCGGAGTCATTGTCATTGGCATTACCCGCACGAAAATTAATCGAACCGGCAGTCGCGCCAACCTTGATAGCACCCTGATGAGCGCCCCTCGCACCGTAACCGCCATGGCCAATCTGTGAGAAAAGGAAGCGTCCGGTTCCCGCACCGGCACTAGCCAGCGTTCCCAGCGCGATATCATTATCCCCGCCGTAGAAATTAATGTTACCCGTGGTCGTTAACACTGAAATGTCTCCCCTGTGCCCCAGAGTCGGATTGCTTCCGGCGCCGTTCGCGTTCACACCGGCGTCACGCCCGCCGTGACCAAGCATCGCGTAGTTTCCAACATCAGTACCGGCAGGTTCTGCCGCACTCGCCGTTCCGGCAATGAAATTAATGCCGGTTCCTGCCTGCACCTCGATGTCCCCGATGTGGCCGGTTCCGTTCAACCCTGCGCCCCCGCCCAGAGAAACCCCTGAAGCCGAAGACCAGCCGCCATGCCCGAGCTGCGCATAGTTTGCTTCACCGGTTCCTCCGCGGAAATCGATCAACCCTCCTGCAGTGACTTTGATGTCACCCTGCCATCCCTGCCCTGCGGTGAACATGTCACTTTCATAACCGCCGTTTCCAATCATGGCATGAGACTGATTACCACCATCCTGAGTCGCGAGACCAGCCTGGAATTTAATAGCACCTGTGTCAGCAATGACCGTCACATCAGTATTAATCGTAGCATCCTGATTCCCCGGTCGAACCGTGTAGCCACCGTTTCCGATCTGTGCAAAAGCTTTGATGCCTTCACCGGCAGTGAAAGTGATATCCCCGGTCCGGGCCCGAACTGAAATCTCTCCGCCTAAATGTCCGAGCGGGCGATAGTTACTGGGATCGCTTATTGTCGTATTATTATTACTTCGCCCCCCGTGACCGATCAGCACAAAAGTGTCCTCGGTATTGCCACCGTTTGCGGTAATTCCACCTCCGACATCTACGGCAATCATTCCTCTGATGACCGCATGATCACTGAGGTCCTGATCAAGGCCCCCATGACCGATCTGCGCGACAGAAGCGCCGAAAGCCCCGCCCCGTGAAGGATCAGGGTCATCGGTTGGCTGCGCACCCGGCGTGATCGCTCCGTCCATGAGAATGTTTCGGGTCGTGTTCACGCTGATATCACCGGTGAGATCGATGAATTCCCCCTTGCCCGGTGCGAGAGCATCATTAATGTCATAGTTAGGATTAACAGTACGATCCTGAACACCGATCTGCGCAGCCGCTCGCCAAGTCGCCGAAGGCGTATCAGCACCGGCAGCGAGGATGACGTCCCGACCAAAAACGTTGGTTCCCCCGCTGGCAGACCCGATGTAAACATTGCGACTCAAATTCACGCCGTCTTCATTTTTACCCAAAACGACGTCGCCCCCACTGCCGCTATCGACACCAAACTGGCTAGAGTTCTGCCCATTTGCAGCGGCATGCGCTTTCAGGCTTACCACATCAAAACCGGACTGAGTCGTTCCCCCATTGCGAACCACTGATTCTAACTCATTGAAGTCGAAATTGTAGCCACTTCCTACGCCACCACCGACACCATTCCATCCTGCGACGACATTTAGACTACCTCCATCAATATCCTCCCGGTTTTTAATCCGGCGGGTGAAGAAAATATCCCCACGAGACAACAAGGATAGATCGTTCGTCGAAGCGTAATCGAAGTCGGATTCCCATAAAATGTCTGCGGTTCCCGTGGAAAAAGTGACGTGTCCCAGGTCCGTATCATTGAGATTGTTATTCAGATACGGCCTGAAGAAGGAGTTGATCACTGTGCCGTTAACAGTGAAAAGCGAATCTGTGCCGGCGATATTGTTATCGAGATGGCCCACGTCCAGAAGAAGGCTCCGAGGCCCCACTCGTGTCGCCTCGCCGCCGCGATGCCCTATTACCGGATCTCCCGGATTGTCGTAATCGATACTCAGTTCACCACCGACGATGAGAGAAATATTACCTTCACTGGTTCCCCCTAAATCCACGGAGTTTCCAGGTGGAGTGTTCACGTCGCCGTGGCCAATCGTGACATAAGAATTGCTGAAGTCACCTCCGATGAGATCGAGATCTCCGTTCGCAATCACCAATTCGATGTTTCCGCTCTGGAAGCCGCCACCAACCGGTCCACTGTCTCCGCCGACACCCCCGTGGCCGATTTGAACTGAGGCTTCGTTGAAAGACCCGCCCCCAATCAATTGAGAATTCGGAGTTCCCGCATCACCGGCAATATTCGCCACCACAGAAACAATTCCCGATTTGCTACCGGAAGCGAGACGACCGCCATGTCCAATCTGAGAGTAGTTCCGATAACTAGCACCGCCGCTCATGATTAACTCATCCTGAGCTCGAACTTTGATATTTCCGCTGTGATTGCCATCAGCTTCGAGACCGCCATGTCCAATCTGCGCATAGGCCCCACTGGAAGCCCACCCCTCGGTCCCGCCGCCAGCCGCCATTTTCAAATGGCCACCGGACACAACCGTGATCTCGCCGGTATGGTTGCCCTTGGCGTCGATACCACCATTTCCGATTTGACTGTATGCACTTGAAAGATCTCCTGCCGTCAGGGTAATATCACCGTCAGCATCGACCGTAATATTGCCGCCGTGATCCGCCTGATCGGAGCGTCCACCATTGCCGAGCTGAGTATAGTTACCGCTCGCCGTTCCGCTTTTGAGTTGTACATCCCCTCCATTCGTTGTTGTAACGGTAATGTTCCCCGAGTGACCAACGCTGCCTGCACCTGCATTGTTAACAAATTCAGTCTCGAGCCCTCCATTTCCGAGTTGGGCAAACGTATCACGAGCAATAGCAGCCCCGGTTCCCGCAAGAAAATTAACACCGCCGACACCTGCCGCGACCTCAATCTCAGCGACGTGACTTCCCCGGTAACCATATCCACCCAGTCCGAGTAGGACATGAGATCGACGACCGGTTCCAGCTGTAAAATTCACTCCGTCCCCGGCAGTCACGCTGATATTACTAGCAGAAAGAAATCCAACCGCAGAGGTTCCCCCGTGGCCAAGCTGCGCATAATTATAAACATCGTTACTGGGATTCACCGTTCCATCAGTGTTGTTCACACTAAAATCAATCGTTTGAACCCCACCGTTAAAATTCACATTCCCTGTCGTTGCCTCGACCGTGATAGCACCCGAGTGATCACCAGCGACGGAGTTGCCTCCATGACCCAGAAGAGCGTAGTGATAAGCTCCCTGATCGGCCCCTGCACTTCCATTGGCGACACTTCCTGCGTTGAAGGTAATATCCCCAGTCGCGGTAGTGACCGCAATACTGCCTGAATGCCCCACTCCAACGTAACGGTTATTCCCGTCAGAAGCATCCGCATCCCACCCCCCGTGGCCCAGCTGAGTATAGATGCGGCCGTCGGCATAAATGCCCTCGTCACCATTGGTGGTATCGGCGTCACCGGGAAGAGACGAGTAGGGCGCCAAATCCTGAAATCCGTTCGCCGTCGTCCGGTCACTCATGGTTCCTGCGGTAAACGTAATTCCCGTGCCTGCCGAAACCGTAATATCCCCCGAATGCCCTTCGGTAGCGCTGCCGCTTCTCCCACTGCGGCCGCCATTCCCGAGGCTCGCAATATTGTCTGCCTTGTCGCCCGACTTGAAGTTGATCGCCCCCGCGCTGCTCGTCACCGAAATATCTCCCGTCTGAACTCCATTGGCACCGAATCCTCCATTCCCAAGCTGAGCGCTGCTCAAGCGATCCCGAGCCGCAAAGCCAAGACCGGCCGAGAAGGTGATGTCATTCACTGCCGTTACCGTGATGTCAGAGTCGTGAGACCCGTCATTATCGTAGCCACCGTGCCCGAGCTGCACGTAATTAATCCGACCGTTCCCGGCAATAAAGCTCAAAGCACCGCCCGAGTTAACCGTAATGGCCCCTGTGTTCCCCAGAGTTGTCCCCGTCCTCTTAGCGTCAAGTCCGCCATGTCCGAGCATCGCTTGCGACCCCTCAGAAGTGATGTTTCCAATCGGAGAATTATTTCCGCTGTAGAACGAAATGTCCCCATTCTGGGTATCAACCATAATCGCACCCGAATGATCACCACGAGCATAGTTTCCGCCATGCCCCAGCATTGCGAACGCACTGCTGCGGTTATTCGTGTCAGGCTCCCCTCCGAGACCTCTGGCATCGAAAGTGATTGAACCAACTGCATCGACGTCAATGACACCGGAGTGATTCCCGTCGGATGCATGACCACCATGCCCGATCTGGGCAAAAGTGTATCTCTGATCTCCTGATTTGAAGGAGATACTTCCACCTGAATTTACGGTTATATTATCGGAGTGATTCCCATCACTGTTGTAACCACCGTGCCCAATCTTCGCGAACGCTCCTTCTGATTCCCGCCAACTCATTGACGGCGCAGCGCCCCGGGCACTTCCTCCTTCGAAAGCAATGTCACCACCTGCCAAAACTTCGATCTCACCTGACATGGAAAGCGGTGAGGTGCTTAGGCCATTCGCACTCGCACCAATTTCGTATCCACCATGCCCAATCATGGCGTAGTTACGCTTGCCGTCACCTGCCTTGAAATCAATATTTCCAACCGTTCCCGCACGAGTATCGACCACAATTTTACCGCTGTGGTTCCCGTGAATCCGGAAGCCGCCGTGACCAATTTGCAGAGCGAGCCGCTCACGCTCGCCACCAACGCCGGTAACACCTTCGTTACGGAACGTGATATTCCCCTGTCCTTTTCCATCGACTCCGGCCACGACCGTGATCGCACCCGAAAGGTCACCCGGTCCGGGGCCGGTATCATCACCGCGACCTCCGTGACCGATTTGAATCATCTCGTATTCAGCCCGGCCCACATCCGAATTTTTCAAGGTAATGTTGTTAAGAACCTCTACTCGAATCGCACCGGTCGCAGCATTGGCGCCGGTATTGCTGTTGATGTCCCTGATACCGAGGCTCATACCACCCACACCAAGAACAAAATCAAGATCATATCCCGCCACATTGGTCTCTCCGTGGCGACTACCAACATTCACGCGACGCGACGCACTGCTAAGAATCACGGATCCGTTTCCGCCCCCGGTTTTGGCATTTCCATAGCTGGTTGAATCATTGAAGAAATCAGTCATAGCGACGGTGCCTGATTCAGACCCTCCAGGAGAGGCCGGAGTGAAGCCAGTCGACCCATCCCAACCCGCAACGACATTAATAGCACCGGAACCCTCGTTTTGAACCCCGCCTGTGAACTCCACATCGCCATATCCGAGAAGGGTGAGCGCGTTAACGCTCGTGTAGGCCATATTGGCAGTGATGCGAAGATCACCATCCTGGGTCGTACCCGCAGCATTAGTTGAAACAACAACATTTCCTGCCCCCAGAGCAGCAATCAGATTAGCAATATTCACATTATTGGCACTCGCTCCACTGTTACTGATCGTGAGATCGGTGGGATCCAAGAGCAGTGTTCCATTGCGGCCTCCCGCAGAAAGCGTCGAAACCATGCCATCGAAAATCAGCACATCTTTTCCTGACACCTCAACAAACCCACCGTTACCAATCGTGCCTTTGGCCTGAGCACTGACCGCCCCTTCAAACCGAGTCGAGTAATCAGCCCAGATAATAACAGAGCCCGCATTTCCACTGATTGTGGCATCACTTACAATCATTGCACCGCGCTCGACTGCTACCGCACTCGCATTCAAAATCGAATCATCACGCCCTTGAAATCCGCCTCCGATCTTAACAGAGCCCCCACCAGTGACACCGCTCGCATCGATATTTGAATTCGCCCCCACCGTCACCACATCGCCTTCGACGATGATACTTCCGCCGTTAGCTCCACTTCCCACCACATCAAGATCACCCGTAAGCTCGGTGATATTCGTGCTCGATATACGAATATTACCGCCGCTCCCATCGGCGTTTGAAGCGGAAAGCGTTCCGTCAACCCTCGCGTAGGCTGCCTCGATCAAGACCCGACCACTACCGCCACCGGCAGGACCACTTACGCGGATTGACCCGCTGTTCTTTAAAGAGCCTCCGACACCGTTTAAAAAAACCTTCCCGCCTGATGTCGAGGCTCCCGTCGCCCGGATCGATCCCTTATTGTTGATCGCGAGAGCATACATGTTTCCATGCGCCTTCAGCTCAACCGCAGCCCCTTCGATCGTTCCGTCGTTCAGAATTCCGGTGCCGCTCACTCCCGATCCCGCCGCACGAACAAAGATCCGCTCACCATTCACATCGGCATTAGCTTTCAAGAGAATCTCTTCTCCCGCCGCCATGCCAATAAGTCCTTCCGGTGCCGAAATCGTTCCAGTGTTGCTCACCGTTTTCCCAATCAAAAACACATCGCCCCCGATCGCATTGATCTTACCCATGTTCGTGATCCCTTCGCCAGTCCCCTTAAACACGATGTCGCCCCCGCCGAGGAACTCACCATTGCTCACATCGAGCGTGGAAAGTGCTAAACCATGAACGTCGATGACACCGCTCGCCCCCACGAGGATACCGTTAGGGTTAATCACAAATACGCTTCCGTTTGCCTTCAATGCTCCATGAATCACTGTAGGATTCCCCCCCGTCACTCTATTTAGGACGGCGGCGCTGATCCCCCCCTGATTGAACTGCGCCAGTTCCCCCGCATCAATCGAAAAGTCAGCCCAATTGATAATCGCTTTTTGCGACGACTGATTGATCTGAAGATTTCCGGCACCACCACTGAAATTAACGTCACCATGAATGACAACACCCCCACTAGGATTCGCCTGCAATGGACTCGTCCAGAGGCCAAGACCGGGCATTAGTAAAATAGCGACGATCGCCCGAATAAAGTAACTCTTCCGAAGGCTTGATTGCAGCGATTTGGAGTAAATTCCAGGATGCATAAGTGTAATGTTGAAAAGGAAGATATTTTCCTAAGAAAACGCATCCAGATGGAGACTGGGGAATCAGTCAGATATAGTCGAGTAGGATTCCTCACCCTGAATACCCATTCGGCTTAAGCACGAAATGAGCCAAAATGAATGAGATCTCGCCGAGCCTGATCACCTGGGAGTGCCGCGACCTTGCGCCACAACTAAAGGCCGCATTCTCTGAGGTCACGAATCTGGAAACAACAGGAGCTCTGAAAACAATGCCCCTGCGCCATCAAATCATGACGCGCCTCGAACGATGGATCCGGCTTCGAGCACTTATAAAAAGCGAGTTGTAACGAATCCAAGCAAAATATTTTAACTATTTCGCGTCTAGGACCCAAGGAGTCATCCCGGTCAGTCCCTCGATCCCGGTATAACCCTCAATTTCAAAGGCTTACCATCCCGCTCCACTTCGATCCCTGTCTCGGTCCCGACTTTGAGGTCAGCGAGCGCTTCGGTGTAATCATAGATATTGAGAATTTTCCGGTCTCCGAGTCCCACGATCACGTCCCCCCCCTGAACCCCCGCTTTCGCGGCAGGGCCACTCTCGGACACACCGCTGAGCATGACGCCTTTGATATCGCCCTGGCTGTAATCAGGGATCGTTCCGAGGTAAACGCGAAATCCGCGACTGCCCCTGTTTTTGGGAGGATCCACTTTCAGATAAAGAGGCACGTTCGAATCGATCGCGAGACCTCGGGTGATGAGCCCCATCAGCTTCGCAATTTTCGTGGCGCCCTCGTAATTGACTTTGTCAGCCGTATCACGCGGCGTGTGGTAATCAGAGTGAGCTCCGGTGAAGGCGCTCAGGATGGGGATTTTACGCAGGTAAAAGTTCGTTGCATCGGTCGGAAGATAAGTATCCCGTTGTATCGTGATCGGCAGACCGATAGGTGCATTTCGCTGCTCAATCGCCCCTTCCCAATAATCGCTCGAGCCCACGCCCTGGATGACGACCTTCTCCTCTAGGCGCCCTATCATGTCCATATTAATGTAGGACGAGAGCAACAAACTCAAGGGAGCGTTCTCATTCCCTAAAGTCTCACGGGCCAACTTTCTCACAAAATGAGACGAGCCGAGGAGACCAAGCTCTTCCCCCGACCAGGCAGCAAAAATCACATCCCGCTTCAGATCGAGCTTTCCTTTCGCCCGAAGGTCGGAAAGGTACTCCGCAATTTCCAACAATCCGGCCACCCCCGAAGCATTGTCATCCGCGCCATTATGAATCTGATTTTTCTCGTCGTCTTTTGCCAATGAACCCGGCCCCACCCCCGATCCCAAGTGATCGATGTGAGCGCCAATGATCACGGCTGGACTCGGATGAGGCCCCTCCTCCTCCGCAGAAAGAACCGCTATCACATTTCTACCGTTTCGCTTTTCCTGATCGACATCTAATTCAGCTGAAAGACGGGCTCCCGGAATCGGAAATCCCTCAACCATCGTCCCTTCATCGAGCTGCTTCTGGATCTCTGAGAGATCCTTTCCCGCTGCCGAGACGAGCCTTGCCGCCATCTCGGCAGTCATCGAGATCGCCGGGATCCCCGAGTCGGCAAGCGAGGCATCGAACTGCATTGGAATGAGTTCATCCTTCACCTCTGTATTTGGCGCGGTTACAAAGATAATCCCCGCCGCAAATTTTCGTCGTGCCAGGGTCGCTTTATGACGGAGCCTTGAGTAACGCTGCATCTCCTGACGCAACTCCTTCTCCACGTTTTCAGGTTGAAACCGGAACACCATGACCCACTTGTTTTTGACATCGAGATGAAAATAACTCGAGTAGGATTCCCCTCCCTTTCCGTCCGGAATCTCAAGGCCGTAACCGGCAAAAACGATGCCCGACTCGTTGATCTTCCCGGTCTTGGAAAAGGAAACCGGCCTCCAGTCCTTGTCGACCTCAGCGTCAATTTCCTCGTCCCCGATCTTGAGATTCAAGGCATTGTCCTCACCGACTGCGACACCGGCAGTGAATCCAAAGGATTCAAAAAAGGTGTCGTCGTCGCCACCGGGCTTCAGCCCCCATTTCTTAAAGTGATTCGCGACATGATCTGTCGCCAGAATCTCCCCTTCTGTGCCCGTAAGGCGCCCCCCTAATTCGTCAGAGGCCAAGTACTCAATGTGCTGCCTCATGTCCGCCTCGACGATAGCAGAATCAGTTTTAAATACGGCAGCCCCGGTTTCCGTATCCGCCTTCGAAACCTTCTCCACTGCTGACGCCGCGGCACTGCCATTCAAAAGCGTCAACGCTTTCTCATGATTCCAATTCGCCAGGAAAATCTGAGACTGTTTTTCAGGGGTTCGATTGGAAGTCCATGAGAGCTGCTTCCCATCCGGAGAGAACGCCGGAAGCCCATCGAAACCGGCCGTGTCCGTGACGCGTACGGGCATTTTCTTCCCTGCCGCGTCGATCAGATAAAGCTCAAAATTATCGAAGCCATGCTTGTTCGTCGTAAAAATCAGATACTCGCCACTTGGATGAAAAAAGGGAGCCCAGGACATCGCTCCCAACTTCGTGAGCTGACGCTCTTCGGTGCCGTCCCGATTCATCGTGAAGATCTCAGCGGTGAGCCCCTTCCGGTCAAAACGACGCCAGCAGATCTTTTTTCCATCCGCGCTGAAGAACGGCCCGCCATCGTAACCATCGACCTCGGTGAGGCGCTTCACATTCGAGCCATCCGCATCCGAGATATAAATCTCCATCGGAAATTTCTTATCCAGTTTGAAGGCCTTTTGATCCGCTTCAGACATCGACCCATCATAAGCCTGGCGATTGGAGCCAAATACGATGTGTTTTCCATCGGGAGAATACGCCCCTTCAGCATCATACCCTTCTCTGTTTGTCAGGTTACGATATTCCTTCGTCTCGAGGTCGTATTCGTAAATCTCGAATTCAGCGTCATAATCCCACGAATACTTGCGAGCCTTGCCCGACTCGCGCAATTCATACTCCGCTTTCTGAAGATCAGCCGAAGCCTCATCGCCATGAGTTGAGGCAAACATCACCTTTTTCCCGTTCGGGTGAATCCAGGCACAGGTCGTCTTTCCCAATCCTGGAGAAACCCGCTCCGTGTCACCCGTCTCCAGATCCATAAAATAGATCTGATAAAACGGGTTTCCTTCCTCACGCTCACTTTGAAAAATCAGATGCGATCCATCCGCAGAAAAATAACCCTCACCGGCGCGACGCCCCTCGAAAGTGAGCTGACGCGTGCCCTCCAGGAGAACCGCTTCATTTTTTTCCTCCGGCTCCTCAGCAAACAAGCTCGAAGCTAGCAACGCTCCCAAAGCAATCGCAAAGCAGCTCCGGGAAATACGCGTAATCCGGGATTGGATCCCGTTTTCAAAGACTTCCGCACCCCCGACCAAACAGGGTAAAGTCATCGACCCAACTCTCTTGAATCGAGTTCGATCAAAGCCACGGGTAAAACGGGATAAATGGATTCGCATAATAGGTAGAAGATTCATCGAAAGGATCACAGAAATCAAACAGGATACGATACGCAACCGTAGTAGATTGAAAGAATCACTTTTTGTTCAAAATTACCGTCAAGATGCCGTCCTCAGCCCTAATCACCCGATTTGCCCCCAGTCCGACCGGACATCTCCACAAAGGACACGCCTACTCAGCCCTGAAGGCCTCGCAGCTTGCGAGAGAGTCAGGTGGCCGCTTCCTCCTCCGAATCGAAGACATCGACGACACCCGCTGCCGCCCTGAAAATACGCCGCAAATCTTCGAAGACCTCACCTGGCTCGGACTTAGCTGGGAAAGACCCGTTCGCACTCAAAGCGAACACCTTGAGGACTTTCATGCCGCGGCGCGAACCCTCACCGAAGCTGGCTGGCTCTACCCATGCTTTTGCACGAGAAAAGACATCCTTCGCGAGATCGAATCGACCGCGCCCCCCCGCCACGGCAACGACGGCCCCCTCTACCCCGGAACCTGCCGACAACTGTCGGGAGACGAGCGAAGCACCCGAATCGCCGAAGGCGGGGGCCACGCGATGCGCGTCGACATTAACAAAGCACTCGAACATCTCGGAGGGGCCCCCTCTTGGCTTGACGCGATTAAAGGTCCCCAGTCCGGTAGACCCGAAACACTCGGCGATGCCGTTATCGTGAGAAAAGACATCGGGACCAGTTACCACATCGCCGTCGTTCACGATGATGCCCTCCAGGGAATCACCGACATCGTCAGAGGCGTCGATCTCTTCGACTCCACCCATATCCACCGGGTTCTACAAGAACTCCTCGGCTATCCCGAACCGACCTACCACCACCACGAACTTCTCACCGACGAAGCAGGCGAGCGTCTCGCCAAACGCAATCAGTCACTCACCCTCAAATCGCTCCGCGAAAATGGTGTCCCGCCTGAAGAAATACGTGCAAGCTTCGAGTCGTAAGAAAGCCGTTTTCAGCCTTTCTCGTTAGCGATTCCACTTTCCCACTTTTTGCACCGCGCTGCGGCCCCCGTCATGTTCCAACCCATCGCCCCATCTTCCGACCTCGAAGAAGGTAAAGGACGCCCCTACGAACTCGAAGGCCATCGCATCGCCCTCGTCCGGCACGAAGGCGTCGTCTACGCACTCGATGACCTTTGCCCCCATGCTGATGCCTCAATCGCCTTCGGACTGGTCGAAAATGGATGCATCGCCTGCCCCTGGCACTACGCCGAGTTCAGTCTTCAAACCGGTGAAGTTCAGTGCGGCCCCTCGCCGAGGGGAATCAGAACCTACGAAGTAAGGGAAGTGGAAGGGACCGTCGAAATTCTGCTCGAAAAAGCGGAAGAAAATGAATCATCAAATTTCCCGACAAGATCGCATTAATTATTTGACGAAATCCCCCACCGCTGGCACCTTCGGCGTCCCGGATTTCACCAAGGGATTCGGGAAAAATCGGCATTTTTAATGTCTTCAGGTTCGGTGGCTGAGTGGTCGAAAGCGCTTCTTTGCTAAAGAAGTGAACTCGTGAGGGTTCCGTGGGTTCGAATCCCACCCGGACCGTTTTTTTAAAAAGGCCAGGGTCTCCCAGCGAAGCGGAGGCTCTGGCCTTTTTACGTGAACAGCCCCTGCGGGTGGGGTTCGAACGCAGTTTGACTCGGAGCAACGCGTAGAGAGCCGACAAAGCGACCTGTCATCCGAAGCTTTCGGCGTAGGATGTAGCGACTCGGATAATCCCACCCGGACCGTTTTTTTAAAAAGCTCGGCGCCTCCAACGAAGTGGAGGTGCCGAGCTTTTTACCTAATCAGGATCTGCGGGTGGGGTTCGAACGCAGTTTGACTCGGAGCAACGCGTAGAGAGCCGACAAAGCGACCTGTCATCCGAAGCTTTCGGCGTAGGATGTAGCGACTCGGATAATCCCACCCGGACCGTTTTTCTAAAAAGGCCAGGGTCTCCCAGCGAAGCGGAGGCTCTGGCCTTTTTACGTGAACAGCCCCTGCGGGTGGGGTTCGAACGCAGTTTGACTCGGAGCAACGCGTAGAGAGCCGACAAAGCGACCTGTCATCCGAAGCTTTAGCGTAGGATGTAGCGTTGGAGCCTAACCAGTGATGCCATTTCGCCAATCTAATCGTCAAAATGGTATCGCTCATTTAGTAGTTGATCGCTACAGGGTGTCGTCGATCCCCTGCTTACTCAAAATGCATTCTCTCAGAAGAAGACGAATTCGATCGAGATGCCGAAAGACCGTTCTCCGGCTTTTCCCGGATTGGGCGATCAACTCATCTAAACTCCGCGATGAGAAATAACGAGCCTCGACCAGAGATCTGTCTTCCACCGGTAATTTCTCGATACAATGGAGAAGCCCATCCCGGAGTTGGTCATCATCCGCTCCATTTTCTGCGCCTTCCGAGGCGAATAGCTCCAAAAGGTCGGTGTCAAAAACAAGAGGAGATCGCATTTTATCCCTCCGCTGCGTCAGCACCTCAAAATAGATGAACCGGTAGGCCCAAGCGAGGAAAGGTCGATCGCTATCGAACTCCTCCGCCCGTCGATACAGGTCGATCGAGGCCTCTTGAACCACGTCTCTTGCGTCAGCATCGTTGGCAGTCAGGCCCAATGCGTAGCGAAACATCTCCCCCCGATACTCCGATAGACGCTTCCTCACTACGCTCTCTTTTTCCTCCTCCATTATATATGTTGACGGTTACAGGCTTGTGATTACCAACCAAACGCCCCCCCTCATACCTCAAGACAGGTCGGGTAACTGGCAGTTGAATTCAGAGCTTGCGTAACTTACCCTGCCTCGAAACTGACCGTAAATCGAGAGAGCGGGCGGGGATGGGGATGCTTGGCTTCAAAACTATCAGCTCGCCAGCAGAAATTGAATTTTCTAAAAAGGGAGATTACGAGTTGAGGTATAAGTGACTACACTCATAATGCAAGCTCGTGAAAACATTATCGCATACGTAAAGCGCGCGCTTCACCGCGACTTTTAACAATTCAACTACCTCCCGATCTGTCTTTTTTTTAAAAAAATGGCACTCCGCCCTTCATTCTGGAAAATAAATCTGCGCAGCGAATCGTTAGCTTTTTCCTGGGTTCCGCGAAACGCAATATAATGGATTTTTCATATTGGCCTCTGATTACCTCCTTTGGGGCATTTGCGATTGCTTTTGCGCTGATCGTAGCGCTGCGAAAGTTCTGGACCTTGACGCGGGGGCTTGACGCGGGGGATGGTCAGCGAAAGACGCAGGAGAAGCCTGTCCTTCGCGTCGCCGGCATTGCTTTGTATGCAGCCTTTCTCTTCGGCTTTCTCCTTATTCACTGGTCCGGAGCAGGCGCGGAGAGAGAACTCCCCTGGATTGCGTTTGTATTGCTCGGTAGCGTTCTTTTCTTCACCGGGCTTTTAGACGACCTTTTTACCCTCCCTGCAAGTTTACGATTGCTGATTCAGGTCGTCGTGGGCGTCTCAGCCTACCTTTATGGAATGCGGATTGAAACTTTTACCCATCCCTTCACGGGGGAAACCACTGACCTCGGCGGGTTTGCTCTCGTCATTACGGTGGGCTGGTTCGTGGCCCTCCCCAATTTAATTAACTTTATCGATGGACTTGACGGCCTCGCCGGAGGAATCGGACTGTTCCTCTCAATTACCCTGGCCGTTTTAGGGCAACTGACGGGAAATCCGTGCCTTCTCATTCTGAGCCTTGCGATGATCGGAGGACTCACCGCGTTTCTGTGCTTCAATCTCCCTCCCGCCAAAGTTTACATGGGAGACGGGGGCGCTTACCTGCTGGGGTATTTCATTGCCGCGACTTCACTGATTACTTCGAACAAGGCTTCAATTTTTGGTGCTCTCCTCGTAGTCGTTATCGCTCTCGGATTCCCTATCCTCGATACAGCGTTTACCCTCGTCCGCCGATTCCTTTCGGGACTTCCTTTGATGCAGCCTGACGCAAGGCACCTTCATCACCGACTCATGACTCTCGGCTTCTCGAAAAGAACGATCATAATGATGCTCTATGGCGTTTTCGCATCGCTCTCCATTCTCGGTCTCAGCACCTACATATCAGGAGGTTACGTCATTCCAATCGCGGGCATGTTCCTAACCGTGACCGTTTTATTTGGGATGCGTAAGCTTGGGCTGCCTCATACTTTCAGTGAAGCAAAAGAGCGCCTCAGTGACGTCATCGCCGCCCGAAAGGATACGCGTTACTCTCACGCATTGTCCCAGACGCTCGAACACGAGGTGGATCGAGCTTCCACAAAAGAGGAGTTTTGGGCAGAGGTCAGTGCATCATTGAGGAAATTGGGTATCACGCCAGCATTCGCAGATGGTCACGATCAATATGTTTGCGAAGTCGATCACTGTCTGATTGTACACCTACTTCCCGATAATCGTGCCTGGAGACTATGCTGTCCTGACCGAGAGTGGGATCGGAAGCACTGGCGCCGGATTGCTGCTTGCTTCCTACCTGCGCTCTTGGACGGAGAAGCGCGATGGGGCAGTGCACCTGAATTTCTCGGGGTCATTCCACACCCTCCCGGGAAATCTTTTCCCGAGTGGGAGAATGACCTAAACAAAAACTTACTTCACCAAACTCCCCGTTCAACTTGACCAGTTAAAAAAGATAGCGATTCAGGTTAAAGAGGAAAGAAAACACTTCTGCGATGGGAATTCTAGTCTTAGCTGAGCTCAGCGAAGCGAAAACGCCCAACAGAAGAGCAGCTCATCGAGCTTGGCGGAGAGCGATCCCGAGATCTTTGTAAAGCAGTTCCTTATGCTTTGGGATCCCGTCGAAGCGCTTGAAGCCAAGGTAGCAGATCTCAAACGCAACTCGCGGACGAGTAGTAAACCACCTTCTTCGGACTCGGGTAACTTCACCAATCCGCCGAAGCCCAAAAGCCCGCGAAGTAAGACCGGTCGAAACCCCGCGGACAGAAGGGACAACGCGGGGCGTCCCACGCGGTGACGCCCTGAAGCGGGTCGACAATCCTGATCACGTCGTCTGACATCGCCGCGACGGAAAGGACTCTTGCCCGAAGTGCGGTGGCGCCATGAGCGAAGAGGACCAGGAACACGACGCCGCTCAGTGCGGGTACCATCAGGTCTTCGAGCTTCCCAGATCCGGCTGGAAATCACTGAGCCCCAGGCCGAAAAGCGGAACGGTTACCACTGCGGCACGAAAGTCACTGCAGCCTTTCCTGCAGGATTCGCTGCTCCGGTTCAGTATCATGAGCGGGTGCAGGCCACCGCACTCTACCTCCCTGTCTACCAGTTGGTTCCCTACCAATTACCTCTCCGAAATGTTCGCCGATCTCTCCGCCGCCCCCCTGAACGTCGGGACGCTTGCCAACTTCATCCGGCGTGGCGGAGCCAAAGCCGTTGGGACGATGACACCAGTTCGCGAGGCTTCGGTAAGAGCCGAAGTCGCCCACACGGATGAATAGAGGGAAGCGACATAACCAGCATGGAATGATGCCCGTGGGGGCGAGCAGAGGCGAGGGCGA
>Ga0222660_1000247_pt1 | contig 28368 bp, 25 predicted proteins | sample AntAcemetagen549_FD_179832 | JGI IMG/M metagenome (GOLD analysis project Ga0222660, IMG submission 179832) | Saline water microbial communities from Ace Lake, Antarctica - #549 | ecosystem: Environmental > Aquatic > Non-marine Saline and Alkaline > Saline | place: Antarctica: Ace Lake...
CTACACGCCAGATCCAGTTTTGCAAGCCCTTCATTCAACTTAACTTATTGATTAACAAGAAGTTTTTGAAGCGCTTCATCGCTGAAGTGGCGCGCATTCTACATCCAGCAGAATGCGCGTCAAGCTTTAATTGCAGTTTTGTTACTCGGCCTTGAGCGTGATGCGCGCAAAGGCCTTCTTGCCGGCCTGACAGACATGGGTCGAACCCACCTTGAACAGGAAAGCGCGGTCAACCACCTCACCATCGACGCGCACGCCACCCGAACCCAGCAGATCGCGAGCCACGGCAGCATTCTTAACCAGGCCTGCTTTATTAAGGACGGATGAGATCGGCATATCTTCAACCGAAGCCAACTCAACCTCAGGCAGATCTTCCGGCAGCTCGCCATCCTTCATGCGATTGCCAGCGGAACGGTGCGCATTGGCCGCAGCCTCTTCACCGTGAAAGCGCGCCACGAGCTCTTCGGCCAGTTTGATCTTGATGTCACGTGGATTGGCGCCCTGCTCGACATCACGCTTGAACTGCTCGATCTCTTCCATGGAACGGAAGCTGAGCAGTTCGAAGTAACGCCACATCAGCGCATCAGGCATGGACACGAGCTTGTTGTACATCACGCCCGGCGCTTCCTGGATGCCGACGTAATTGCCCAGCGACTTGGACATCTTCTTCACGCCATCGAGACCTTCCAGCAACGGCATGGTGACGATGGACTGCGACTCCTGGCCATAGGCGCGCTGCAACTCGCGCCCCATCAGCAGATTGAACTTCTGATCAGTGCCGCCCAGTTCGACATCGGCCTTCAGCGCTACGGAGTCATAACCCTGCACCAGCGGATAGAGAAACTCGTGAATGGCGATCGGCTGGTTGCTGCTGTAGCGCTTGTCGAAGTCATCACGCTCCAGCATGCGCGCCACCGTGTACTGCGACGTCAGACGAATGAAATCGGCAGGCCCCATCTGGTCCATCCAGGTGGAGTTGAAGGCCACCTCGGTCTTGGCCGGGTCGAGAATCTTGAAGACCTGCTGTTTATAGGTCTCGGCATTATCCAGAACCTGCTCACGGGTCAGCGGCGGACGAGTAGCGCTCTTACCGCTGGGGTCACCGATCATTCCGGTGAAATCCCCAATCAGGAAGATCACATGGTGACCGAGCTCCTGGAACTGGCGCAGCTTATTAATAAGAACGGTATGGCCGAGGTGCAGATCTGGAGCAGTAGGGTCGAAACCCGCCTTGATCCGCAGCGGCTGACCACGCTTGAGCTTTTCGACCAGCTCAGCCTCAACCAGAACCTCTTCCGCACCGCGCTTGATCAGCGCCAGCTGCTCTTCAACCGACTTCATAAAATGACTCACAATGACCTTGTTCAAAAGGGAACCAACCATACAAGAACGCCGACAAATCACAAGTTTTGCTCAGCGTAAGGCAGACCATGCGCCGATCATCATCTGCAGGGTTGCCTCCCGGCGGTTTTGGTTATATTTTATACAGTTAGTGCATATTCATCATGCTCTTCTTTTAATCTTCATCTTTTCACTTCAAAAGCAGCCCTATGACCTCTACATCTAAAGCGCCGCCGCTCTATCCAAAGACCCATATTCTTGCAGCGAGCGGCGTAGCCGCGTTGCTCAGCCTTGCCCTCCTGGTTTTTCCTTCGCGTGAAGTCGAAGCACAGAAAACCTTCCTCGACCTGGATCTCGGTAACGATACCGAGCAGGTGCTGCAGGAAAAGGACGACCTCCGAGCGGGACTGCCAGTGCCTGGCGCCGCTTCGCCCTTCGCCAAGATCGAGCAGAGCGCGAACACCGCAGACAACAGCGCAGAAGACGCTGACGAAGACCTCCTAGAAACAGCCGACACCACTCCTCCTTCCGACCCCAACCACCACAACATCACGGTCAGCAATGGCGATACGCTTTCTACCGTGTTCGCCAAGGTCGGCCTGAACGCCAATGATCTGCATGAAGCGCTCAATAGCAGCAAGGACGCCAAGCAGTTCAGCCGCCTCAAAGCGGGCCAGGTGCTGGACTTCGAACTGAACGAAGACGGCAAGCTGAAGAGCCTGCAGAGCAAGCTCAGCGATCTGGAGACCATTCGCCTCAGCCGTACCGACAAAGGCTTCGATTTCCAGCGCGATCAGGTCAAGCCTGAGGTGGTCACCGCATACAGCCGCGGCGTGATCAACAGCTCGCTGTTCCTTTCCGCCAAGCGTGCAGGCCTGTCTCATAGACTGACCATGGACCTGGCCAACGTGTTTGGCTACGACATCGATTTCGCCATGGATATTCGCGAAGGCGACGAGTTCGAGGTCATCTATGAAGAGAAGGTGGTGAACGGCAAGCGTGTCGGCACCGGCAACATTCTCTCGGCGCGCTTCACCAACCGCGGCAAGACCTATACCGCCGTGCGCTACACCAGCAAGCAAGGCACCACCAGCTACTACAATGCCGATGGCGAAAGCATGCGCAAGGCATTCATCCGCACGCCGGTGGACTTCGCTCGTATCAGCTCGCGCTTCTCCACTGGTCGCAAGCACCCGATCCTGAACAAGATCCGCGCACACAAGGGTGTCGACTATGCTGCGCCACGTGGCACGCCGATCAAGGCTGCCGGCGACGGTCGCGTGACCCTGGCAGGTCGTAACGGTGGCTACGGCAATACCGTGATCATCCAGCACGGCCAGCGCTATCGCACCCTTTACGCACACATGCAGGGTTTTGCCAAAGGTGTGCGCAACGGTGCGAACGTCAAGCAAGGCCAGATCATCGGTTATATCGGTACTACCGGACTCTCCACCGGCCCGCACCTGCACTATGAGTTCCAGGTCAACGGCGTACACGTCGACCCGCTCAGCCAGAAGCTGCCGATGGCCGACCCGATTGCAGCGAGCGAGAAGCAGCGCTTCATGCAACTGAGCAAGCCGCTGATGGCACGCATGGACCAGGAAAAGGCCACCATGCTAGCCGCCAACCAGCAGTAAGCTGTGCCCCTCTATATTGGCGTGATGTCCGGCACCAGCCTGGATGGGCTGGACATCGCGCTGATCGATCAAGATCAGCGCCCTCACCTGCTCGCCACCCTCTATCGCCCCATGCCAGAACAGCTGCGTAGCGACCTGCTGGCGCTGTGCACCTCGGGCGATGATGAACTGGCGCGCGCGGCCATTGCAGAACAGCGCTGGGTCGAACTGGCCGCTGCCGCTATCAACGAACTCCTGCAGCAACAGAACCTGACCGCGCAACAGATTCGCGCCATCGGTAGCCATGGCCAGACAGTGCGCCATGAACCGGCGCGCGGCTTCACCATCCAAATCGGCAACCCGGCACTGCTGGCTGAGTTGACGGGCATTTGCGTGGTCGCCGATTTTCGCCGCCGCGATGTGGCTGCCGGTGGTCAAGGGGCTCCCCTGGTCCCGGCTTTCCACCATGATCTGTTCGGCAATAGCCAGCGGCAGGTTGCCGTGCTCAATGTCGGCGGTTTCAGTAACCTCAGCCTGCTTTCACCCGGCCAGGAGGTTCTGGGATTCGACAGCGGCCCTGGCAACGTTCTGCTCGACGCCTGGATTCAGCATTGCCAGGGCCTCGCCTATGACCGTGATGGTGCCTGGGGAGCCAGCGGTACCGTACACCCGGAGCTATTGAAACGGCTGCTGAGCGATCCCTTCTTCGCCACCCGAGGACCGAAGAGTACCGGTCGCGAGCTGTTCAATCTCGACTGGTTGCTTGGCCATCTGCAAGCATTGCCACAGTTGGCCGGCGAAGACGTTCAGGCGACCCTGGTAGAACTCACCGCGCGCAGCGTCGTCAGCGCCTTGCGCAACGCGCAAGCCCACACGGACGCTCTGCTGGTGTGTGGCGGCGGCGCTCACAACGCTTGCCTGATGAAGCGCCTGAGCGAGATGCTGGCTGGAACCGAGGTCAGCAGCACCGCGACTGAGGGCGTAGACCCGGACTGGGTCGAAGCCATGGCCTTCGCCTGGCTGGCACATTGCGCACTTGAAGGCATTGCTGGCAATCGCCCGAGCGTGACCGGCGCCAAAGGCCTGCGCGTGCTCGGCGCCATCTACCCGGCCTGAAAACGAAAACGCCGCGCATCGAGCGCGGCGTCTGTCATCAGGCGAAGCATTCAGATCGAGAAGGACGACCCGCAACCACAGGTGGTGGTGGCATTGGGGTTCTTGATCACGAAACGCGAACCTTCCAGCCCTTCCTGATAATCGACCTCCGAACCAGCCAGATACTGGAAGCTCATGGCATCGACCACCAGACTCACGCCTTCACGCTCGACGATGGTGTCGTCCTCGGCCACGTCCTCATCGAAGGTAAAGCCGTACTGAAAGCCCGAGCAGCCGCCGCCCGTGACGAACACGCGCAGCTTCAGGCGCGGATTGCCCTCTTCATCGACCAGGTTCTTCACCTTGCTGGCCGCGCCTTGGGTAAAGTGCAAGGGGGCAGGGGTGAAGGTTTCGACGCTCATTCTGGACTCCCGGCGCCATGCGCCATACTGCTTTGGGCGTGCATTATCCGCTTGCCCGACGAAATTGGTCAACTATTGCTCGATTTCCAGCGTAGCGGGAAGCTCGAGTGGCCGCTCACCATCCTTGAGGTGACAGAGGCGCCCCTCGATCTGCGCCCCCATGGCCATCTCCATCAGGCCGTAATGCAGGTTGCCGCGAACCCGGGAGCGTGAACCCAGCTCAAGATGGCCGCTGGCGAACACATCACCACTCACCTCTCCATCGATCACTATATGGGGTGCGCGTATCTCACCTTCAACCAGGCCGCCTGCACTCACGCGCACCAGCCCTTCGGTAGCCAACAGATTACCGGTGACCCGACCATCCACTTGCACCGCGCCCTGAAAGCGCATGTCGCCTACCAGCTCGGCGCCAACGGCAATCAGGCTGGTCTTACCGCTGAAGCGCTGCAAGTCGGGTTTGGTCTTGTCTTTACTCCACATGGGTGGCTATCGCTCCTGATTTTATCCATTCGAATGTACGGCTCAGCGGTTTGTCACCCTCGACCTCCGCCTGAACCTTGACCTGACGCGGCTCGAAGCCCTCAGGTAGTTGTAGCTCGCCGAAACGACCCGCTTCGGGGAAGGACTGGAAGTGCTTGAAGGAGAAGGCAATGCTGCTCTCGCTGACCTCGTCGGACAACGCCGCCAGCTCCAACATGGCCGGCTTACCGTCCTGCAGTCCTTCGACCGTGATACGCAAGCGCCCCTGCAATGCCTCATCACTGGTACCGACTCGGCTCATCAGCAATTTGTAGCGGAATCGCTGCGGCGCGTCCGTGGCTTGCAGCTCAAAGGCGCGAATGCGAATGCCTTCACGACGACTGGCAGGTGCCAACACGCCTTTATAGAAGGCCAGATCCTGCTGCTGCTTGAAGATCTGCTCCTCCAGCAGTTTGATGGTGCGGCGATTCTGCTCCATGGCCTGCTGAGTGACCTTGTCGCTACTGCCGACCACAGCCAGGCGCTGGCGCAACAGCTCCAGTTCCTGCTCCTGTTCGGCAACACGGGTCAGCAGTGCGTGCGTATCTTCGGGCGTCTGCTGAGGCTGCACCTGTGGCCAGTACCATCCCAGGGCAAAGGCCGCCGGTACGGCGAGCACCAGCAGCAGTTGCAGCCAACGGCGTCTGCGCTCACGACGCGGATCGCTGAGGCGGACCTCCCAGCCCGGTATCACGGCAGCAGGGCCGCGTGCGACAGGCCGAGACGCTCGTCGAGACCGAAGAGGATGTTCATGTTCTGCACCGCCTGGCCGGAGGCCCCCTTGACCAGGTTGTCGATCACCGAGAGCACCACCACCAGGTCGCCGCCCTGCGGACGGTGCACGGCGATGCGGCAAACGTTGCCTCCGCGCACGCTGCGGGTTTCCGGGTGGCTGCCAGCGGGCATCACATCGACGAAAGGCTCGCCGGCGTAACGCTTCTCGAACAGTGCCTGCAGATCGACCGAGGTATCGGCCACGCGCGCATACAGGGTCGCGTGAATGCCACGAATCATCGGCGTCAGGTGTGGTACGAAGGTAAGGCCGACATCGCTACCTGCTGCCTGGCGCAGCCCCTGGCGAATTTCCGGCAGGTGGCGGTGGCCCTTGACCGAGTAGGCTTTCATGCTCTCGCCGGCCTCACAGAACAGTGAACCAACGCTGGCGCCACGACCGGCACCGCTGACACCGCTCTTGCAGTCGGCGATCAGGCTACCGGTCTCAGCCAGTCCAGCTTCAAGCAGCGGGATCAGCCCCAGCTGAGTAGCGGTCGGGTAGCAGCCGGGTACGGCGATCAGGCGCGCAGTCTTGATCGCCTCACGATTGACCTCGGGCAGACCATACACCGCCTCGCTCAGCAGCTCGGGGGCGCCGTGCGGCTGGCCGTACCACTTGGCCCACTCCTCGGCGTCCTGCAGACGGAAGTCAGCGGAGAGGTCGATTACTCGCGTACCCGCAGCGAGCAACTCACCAGCAAGCGCATGGGCCACGCCGTGCGGAGTGGCGAAGAACACCACATCACAGGCGCCCAGGGTGGCGACATCCGGCACGCTGAACGCGAGCTCGGGGTAATGGCCGCGCAGATTGGGGTACATCTCATCGACGCGCAGGCCGGCCTCGGAACGGGAAGTGATCACGGTCACCTCTGCCTGCGGGTGTTGCGCCAGCAGACGCAGCAATTCGACACCGGTGTAGCCCGTGCCGCCGACGATACCGACCTTGATCATCACATGCCCCTTTGCAAAAGCCATTGGAAAGCTGCCGATGATAAAGCCGCATCGGCCAAGCTCCAACCGCGGAGGTGACGCAGGCGTCGACTGCCTCTACTATCGAGACCATTTTTCAGCGTGAGAGGCGAAAATGCTCTATCTCTGGCTCAAGGCTCTGCACATCATCGCCATGATCTGCTGGTTCGCCGGCCTGTTCTATCTGCCGCGTCTGTTCGTCTATCACGCCATGAGCAGCGACGCAGCCAGTCACGAGCGATTCTGCATCATGGAGCGCAAGCTCTATCGAGGCATCATGATGCCGTCGATGATCGCCACCCTCGGGCTTGGCATCTGGCTGCTCAGCCTCAACTCGGCTTACTACTTCACTCAAGGCTGGATGCACGCCAAGCTCACCCTGGTGGTGGCTCTGGTGATCTATCACCACCTGTGCGGGGCTCAGCTCAAGCGCTTTGCTCGCGGCGAGAACAGCCGCAGCCATGTGTTCTATCGTTGGTTCAATGAAGCGCCGGTGCTGGCTCTGCTGGGCATCGTCATCCTGGTCGTCGTCCGCCCCTTCTAGCAGGCCGTTGAAAAACTACCTGCGTTGCCATTGCTGCGTTAAAAACAGGCTCGTGCGCGAGTCCGATCAAAATGCTCATTTACGGCTTGTAAAGTCGGTCGCGACCCCGGCCGTTTTTCGCCTGTTTTTGCGGGGCCGCCATCGGTATTGCAATGTCTGCCTCGCCTACATTTTTCCACAACCTTCTGAGGAATTTGCCATGTCTCTGCCTGCCCTGATCGATCAACGCCTGCGCCTGCCTCTGGTAGCTGCGCCGATGTTTCTGGTGTCCAACCCGGCGCTGGTCAGTGCCTGCTGCAACAGCGGCATCGTCGGCAGCTTTCCGGCGCTGAACCAGCGCGAGAGCACCGGTTTCGCCGCCTGGCTCGATGAGATCGAAGCCAGCCTGGCGAGCAACGCCGCGCCTTATGCCGTCAATTTGATCGTGCATAACAGCAACCCGCGCCTGCAGGCGGATTTGGCCATCTGCGTCGAACGCCGCGTGCCCATCGTCATCACCAGCCTGGGCGCGGTGAAGGAAGTGGTCGATGCCGTGCACAGCTACGGCGGCCTGGTGTTCCATGACGTGACCACCCGCCGCCATGCCGAAAAAGCTGCCGAGGCCGGCGTGGATGGCCTGATCGCCGTGGCAGCCGGCGCTGGCGGCCACGCCGGGACCTGGAGTCCCTTCGCCCTGCTGGCCGAGATTCGTCAGTTCTTCGACAAGACCGTGTTGCTGTCCGGCTGCCTCAACCACGGCCACGAAATTCTCGCCGCGCAGTTGCTCGGCGCCGACCTGGCCTATATGGGCACCCGCTTCATCGCCACGACCGAGAACAATGCGTCGGCCGATTACAAGGCGATGATTCTCGAAGCGCGGGCCGCCGACATCATTCACACACCCGCCGTGTCCGGTGTACCGGCCAGCTTCATGCGCCAGAGCCTGGAGCAGGCCGGCTACAACCTGAAACAGCTGCAGAACAAGGGCGATATCAACTACGGCGAGCAGCTCAAGCCGATGGATGAAGAAGCCAAGGCCTGGAAAACCGTCTGGTCGGCCGGCCAGGGCGTCGGCGGCATCGACGATCTGCCGTCGGTGCAGGAGCTGGTGTCGCGACTCGACCACGAATATCGCGCCGCACTGACACGTAGCCAAGCGCTGGGGCAACGCTGGCCGCGATGAAGCGTCGCCACCTGCTGGGCCTGGGCGCGCTCGGTCTACTCGGCGGCTGGGCACTGCGCCCAACTGATCGAGGTCGCGAGCATGACGCCTACTTCGCCGAGCTCAACCGGCAGTTGCAGCGCGATGGCGAGGGCATCCCCACCCTGCTGCTCGACCTCGATCGGCTCGACGCCAACGCCGACCTGCTGGCCGCAAGACTGGGCGGTCGCCTCCAACTGCGCCTGGTGGCCAAATCGCTGGCCAGCACCGGCCTATTGGAATACCTGGCCAAGCGCCTGCAGACCCAGCGCTTCATGGTCTTTCATCAGCCGCAACTGAACCACCTGGCCAGGAGCTTTCCCCAGGCCGACCTGCTGCTTGGCAAACCCATGCCGGTTGCCGCTGCGCTGAATTTCTATCGCCAGCTTGCGCACCACCTGGATTTCGATCCCGACCGCCAGGTGACCTGGCTGATCGACAGCCAGCAGCGCCTGATGCAATACAGTGAGCTGGCCAAGGCGCTGGGTCGACCGCTGCGCATTGCGCTGGAAATCGGCGTTGGCCTGGAGCGCGGCGGTTTCGCCACGCCGCAAACGCTGGCTCAAGCGCTGCTGCAGCTTCGCCAGCAGCCGGCACTGCGTCTGCAGGGGCTGATGGGTTATGACGCGCATGTCGCGCACAGCCCACCCTGGCAGAATCAGTTACGAGCATTCAGCGAGGCCGATGAGCGCTATCGACTATTTATCAGCAGCGCTCAGGGGTTCAGCGATCTTTGGCCAGCAAAGCCGCTGCTCAACGGTGCCGGCAGCCTGACCTACCTGCTGCACAGCCAGCAGGAGACTTCGCTCAATGAAGTCGCCGTCGGTTCCGCCCTGCTCAAGCCCGCGGAGTTCGACACGCCCCTGCTCAAGGAGCATCAACCGGCCCTGTGGATCGCCAGCCCCATACTCAAGGTGGTCGACGGCGCCCTGCCCTACCTGCATCCGCTGCAACCCCTGATCAGCGCCTGGAACCCGAACCGAGAGAACGCCTACTACCTCTACGGCGGTCGCTGGCCGGCGCAGCCCGTCTCACCGGCCGGGCTCGACTACGACGAACTCTACGGCCGTAGCGCAAACCAGGAGCGCCTGGTGGGTGGTAGAGGCACACGACTGACGAACAACGATTGGGTATTTCTGCGCCCCGCGATCAGCGAAGGTGTGCTGGGCGATTTCAGCGAAATACGTCTACTACGCCGCGGCCAACTGGTCGGCCGCTGGAGCACAATAGGCAACAGCTGAAAAATAGCCATGAGCGGCGCTTCAGGCCGCTTGTATATTGGCCTCGCGGCACTCTAGGCTTATGCCTCGCTTGCTGCTCAACGGGCGCTTCGCTCCCCCCACTTTCCGCCGACAAGGAAGCTCGCATGAATCAACCGCGCTACAAGATCGTGTTCGACGGCCAACTGATGCCCGAGGCATCGCTGGAAATGGTCAAGACAAACCTGGCCCGTCTGTTCAAGAGCGACCTGGCCCGTATCGACAGTCTGTTCAGCGGAACGCCGGTGGCGCTCAAGCGTGATCTGGGCGAAGGCGAGGCGGAGCAGTACCTCAATGCTCTGCAGAAGGCGGGGGCCAAGGTGCGCAAGGAGCTGGATCAGGCCGCCAGCCTGAGCCTGGTGCCAACCGAAGCCGAAACCGAGCAGGCCGTGGACGCGGCCACACCGCATATGACCTGCCCCAAATGCGGTCATGAGCAGGCCAAGGCGAGCGAGTGCTCCGCCTGCGGCATCATCATCGAGAAATACCTCGCGCGCCAGGCACAGTTGGCCGAAGCCGCTCCGGCCCCGGTACCTGTCGCAGCGGCTGCATCGCCCTACGCACCGCCACAGGCAAATGTCGCCGAGCAATTGCCGCAGTACTCCGAGCTCAAGGTCCTCGGCGTCAGCGGCCGGATCGGCCGCGTGCGTTACCTGGGCTGGCTGATGGCGATGACACTGTGCTTCATCCCGATCATGTTGATCGGTACCGGCATTGCAGCCATGTCCTCGACCCTGGCCATGTTGGCGCTGGGCATCGTCAGTATTGCCGCGGTGGTGATCGGTATCTTCATCGGCGTGCAGCGTCTGCATGACATCGGCTGGTCCGGCTGGCTGCTGCTGGTACACCTGATCCCGGTAGTCGGCAGCGTGTTCGCCCTGCTGATGCTGATCATCCCAGGCACTCAAGGCGTCAACCGCTACGGCCCGCCACCGCCCCCCAACAGCACCGCAGTCAAGGTACTGGCCTGGTTGTTCCTGCTCATCCCCATCAGCGGCATCGTCGCTGCCATCGCCATTCCCCAGTATCAGGGCTATGTCGAGCGCGCCGCCGAGTATCAGGAGCAGTAATTCCCGACCATGCGCAGCTATGCATTGATCACCGGCGCGTCCAGCGGCATTGGCCTGGCCTTGGCCGAAGCCCTGGCACGCCGGGGGCGCAACCTGATCCTGGTGGCGCGCCGGCGTGATGCACTGGAAAGCATCGCCTGCGAGCTGGCCCAGCGCTTCGGCGTCGAAGTGCTGTTTCGTCTCTGCGACCTTAGCGAGCCGCTGCAATTGTCCGGTCTGCTACTGGAACTGGAAGAAGGCCAGTGGCATGTCGATCTGCTGGTGAACAACGCCGGCCTCGGCTGCGCAGGTCCGTTCCTGGAACAGGACTGGAGTCGCGAGCTGGAGCAACTGGAAGTCAACGTGCTGGCGCTGACCCGCCTGTGTCACGCACTCGGTCAGCGCATGGCCGAGCACGGCAGCGGGCAGATTCTCAACGTCGCCTCGGTCGCGGCCTTCCAACCCGGCCCCTGGATGAGCAGCTACTACGCCAGCAAGGCCTATGTACTGAACTTTTCCGAGGGTTTGCGCGAGGAGCTGAGAGGCCGCGGCGTGCGCGTGTCAGTACTTTGCCCCGGGCCGACCCACAGCGCCTTTTTCCGTGCGGCGCAGATGGACGTCACGCGGATTGCCGGCAGCAAGCTGATGATGAGCGCCGAAGAAGTGGCGCTGATCACCGTTCGCGGACTGGAAAAGAACCGCGCCATCATCATTCCCGGCTGGCGCAACCGCCTGCTGGCCCTGAGTCCACGCCTCGCGCCGCGCTGGCTGGTACGCAAACTCAGTGGTCGCCTGACCCGCCACTTCACCGGCGCCTGATCAGCCGGCATTGACCGTGCGCCCATCGGCCCACTCTCGCAACGCCATCAAGCGCTCGGCCATCACCACCGACAGCGGCGCCGTGCTCTGCAGCGCGCGCAGCAGCAACCCCTGATCGACCGCCTGCTGCTGCGCCTGACCAGCGTACAGGGCGCTGACCACTGCCTGCTCAATCTCGGCACCCGAGTAGCCCTCGCTGGCAGCAGCCAGCTGCGCGAGATCGAAGCTGCCTGGTTCCAGTTCACGACGCTGCAGGTGGATACGGAAGATGTCGGCCCGCACCTCGGCACTGGGCAAGTCGACGAAGAACAGCTCGTCGAAGCGCCCCTTGCGTACCAGTTCCGGCGGCAGACGGTCGATGGCATTGGCCGTGGCCACCACGAACACCGGTGCCTTGCGCTCGGCCATCCAGGTCAGCAGGGTGCCGAGCACGCGCTGGCTCACGCCGCCGTCGTGGTCGCCACTGGCCAACCCCTTCTCCACCTCGTCCATCCACAGCACGCAGGGCGCCATCTGTTCGGCCAGACGCAGCGCCTCACGCAGGTTGCGCTCAGTCTCGCCGAAGAATTTGTTGTACAGGCAGGCGAAGTCCAGACGCAGCAGCGGCAAGCCCCAGAGCCCGGCCACTGCCTTGGCCGCCAGGCTCTTGCCACCGCCCTGTACCCCGACCAGCATCACGCCTTTCGGCGCATCCAGGAGCTTGCCTTCGAGAAAGCCGGCCTGACGTTCGGCCAGCCAGCGCTTGAGGTTGACCAACCCGCCGACTTCGGCGAAGCGTGCAGTGTCGTATTCGAAGCTGAGCACGCCCTCCAGATCCAGCAGCTGGAACTTGGTCTTGTTCAGCTCCGGGATGTCTTCCTGGGTGATCGCGCCATCATCGCAGATCACGTTGCGCGCCAGCGCCCGGGCCTCGCCGTGGCTGAGGCCGCGCAGGTTCTTCACCACCTGCTGCAGGGTACGGTTGTCGGTACGCACGCGTGCGCCGCGATTGCCTTCGCTCCAACGCGTCGCCTCGTCACGCACGATGCTCAGCAGCTCGTCTTCCGACGGCAGCGCGAGACTGAAACGAGCCGCGAAACGCTGTACTTCGGCAGGCAGTTTGAGCGCATGCGACACCAGCACCAGCGTCGGCTTGTGCGCGGCCTCGCTCATGGCGATTTCCTTGAGCAGGCGCACCAGCCTGGGGTTGTCATCGAGGAAGGGATGCAGGTCGCACATCACGTAGAGGTTCGGCTGCAGATCGGCCTTGATCATGCGCAGAGCGGCTTCGGGCTCAAGGGTCGGCGACTCGTCCACCGCTGCGCCGCCGAAACCCAGACGCTGCAGGCCCTCGGTCACCGACCAGGTGTGCAGGCCGAGACCGCGTTTGATCGCCAAACCGGTCAGGGTTTCCAGCACGCGCAGCTCGTCCCAGGACTCGATCACCACCAGCTTGACCTTGGAGTCCAGCACCAGTCCAAGATCATGAATATCGTTCTTCAACACCGACTCCTTGGGAGATTTGGCCAGCCAGGCACGCAGGGTTACCATCCGCGGTTTCACAGAATCGAGAACTTACCGCATGGACCGCCTGAACACGCAGATCGTCGCTGGAGGCATCACGCCGTGCAAGTGCTGAAAGCGCGCTGCGTCACAGTATCCATGGCCATCGCAGCCGGCCTGCTGGTTAACCTGCCGGCCACTGCTAGCGAAACCATCAGCGACCCCTTGCCCGGGGGCGCTCAGGGCCCCGAAGTGGTGGTGATTCCGGCTGGCGAGTTCCGCATTGGCGATGCCAGCGGTCGCGGCAATGACAACGAGCGTCCGCAACGATCGATCAAGTTCGATCAAGCCTTCGCCATCGGCCGCTACGAAGTCACCTTCGCCGACTGGCAGAAGTACGCCGACGCCAACGAATTGCCCATGCCTGACAACGAGGGCTGGGGTCTTTCGGCGCAGCGCCCGGTGATTCATGTTTCCTGGCGCGACGCTCACGCCTACACCCAATGGCTGTCACGCGAGACGGGCGCGCGCTATCGCCTGCCGACCGAAGCCGAATGGGAGTATGCAGCGCGCGGAGGCAGCCAGAGCTACTACTGGTGGGGCGAGCAACTCGACAGCAGCGAGCAGGCGCCACGCGCCCACTGCCGTGGTTGCGCCAGCTCGCGCCTGTTGCGCAACAAGACGGCAGCCGTCGGCCAGTTCCCGGCCAATGGCTTCGGCTTGCATGACACCGCGGGCAACGTGTGGGAGTGGACGGCCTCGAACTTCACCCAGCGCTTCGACGGCAGCGAAACGCAGAGTGCCGGCCTGCTCGACAATAGCCCGCGCGTGGTGCGCGGCGGCGGCTGGAACAGCGGCCCGGTCTACCTGCGCAGCAGCATGCGCGACCTCAAGCAACCGCATCACCGCGACTATGCGCTGGGCTTTCGTGTGCTGCGCGAGCTGCCCTGAACGCGGACGACCTGGCGACTTTGCAGTAGACTAGCGCTGTTGTTACCTCTGGAGGTGCCCCATGGCCAGCGAACGCCAGTATTCCCCCGTCGACCGCCTGCTACTGCAAGCCGATGCCGCGCTGCGCACGCTGCTGCCATTCAGCGGCGCGTCGAGTCGCCCCTCGCCTGCCATCGTGCAGAACGAGACCGAGCTGAGCAGTGAGGAGTCGCGTCATGTCGCCGGCCTGATGCGCATCAATCACACCGGTGAAGTGTGCGCCCAGGCGCTCTATCAGGGCCAGGCGCTGACCGCCAAGCTGCCGCAAGTGCGTAGCGCCATGGAGCATGCGGCCGATGAGGAAATCGACCACCTTGCTTGGTGCGAGCAGCGCATTCGTGAACTGGGTAGCCACCCGAGCGTGCTGAACCCGCTGTTTTACGGTCTGTCTTTCGGCGTTGGCGCCGTCGCCGGCCTGGTCAGTGATCGCGTCAGCCTCGGCTTTGTCGCCGCCACCGAGGATCAGGTGTGCAAACACCTGGACGAGCACCTGGAGCAACTGCCCGAGCATGATGCCAAGTCGCGCGCCATCCTCGAGCAGATGCGCATCGACGAACAGCAACATGCCAACAGTGCCCTGGCGGCGGGCGGCGTGCGCTTTCCGGCGCCGATCAAGTTCGGCATGACCTTGCTGTCGAAGGTGATGACCAAGAGCACCTACCGCATCTGAAACGAACGAGGGCGCCATTGGCGCCCTCGTCATTTTCAGCGAACCTCAGCCCAGCTCGACGATTTCGTAATCGTGGCTAATATCGACGCCGGCACGACCCAGCATGATCGAGGCCGAGCAGTACTTCTCCGCCGATAGCTCCACCGCCCTTTTCACCTGAGCCTCTTTCAGCCCACGGCCCTTGACCACGAAGTGCAGGTGAATCTTGGTGAACACCTTGGGCTCCTCGCCTGCGCGCTCGGCGTCGAGGAACACTTCGCAGCTTTCGACCGGCTGGCGGCCCTTGCGCAGAATGCTGACCACATCGAAGTTGCTGCAGCCACCGAGGCCGATCAGCAGCATCTCCATCGGTCGCACACCGAGATTACGACCACCGGCATCGGGTGGACCGTCCATCACCACGGCATGGCCACTACCGGACTCGCCGAGGAACAGAGCTTCACCGGCCCATTGCACACGCGCTTTCATCGATATTGGCTCCCAAAGTGGAAAAGGCCGGCAGATTAGCACAGCCGGGGGGCAGTCCGATGTGCGTCGATAACGCTAAAGTTCCGCCGGGTTATGTTACCCAGGTCGCAAAAAAGACCCCACTCATAGCGTGTCTGTTAAGCTGACGCCGGATTGCTGGCACACTTGGCCGGATAACAAATAAGAAATTGCCGTTGGACAAAGGCCTTCACTTTTCATATTCGGGACTCGGGCATGGTTGCTATTACCCTTACACCAAAAATCAAGAATCTCGACAAGCTTCTCGCGCACTGTCATCGCCGTCGTTACACCGCCAAAAGCACCATCATCTACGCAGGTGATCGCTGCGAAACCTTGTTCTTCATCGTCAAGGGCTCGGTCACCATCCTGATCGAGGATGACGATGGCCGTGAAATGATCATCGCCTATCTCAACTCTGGCGACTTTTTCGGCGAGATGGGCCTGTTCGAGAAAGATGGTTCAGAGAAGGAACGCAGCGCCTGGGTCCGCGCCAAGACCGAATGCGAAGTCGCGGAAATCAGCTACGCCAAGTTCCGCGAACTGACCCAGCAAGACCCCGAAATCCTCTTCGCCCTCGGCAGCCAGATGGCCGAACGCCTGCGCAATACTACGCGCAAGGTCGGCGACCTGGCCTTCCTCGATGTCACTGGCCGTGTTGCGCGTACTCTGCTCGACCTGTGCAAGCAGCCAGATGCCATGACCCATCCGGATGGCATGCAGATCAAGATCACCCGCCAGGAAATCGGCCGCATCGTCGGTTGCTCGCGCGAGATGGTCGGCCGTGTACTCAAGTCTTTGGAAGAGCAGGGCCTGGTACACGTCAAAGGCAAGACCATGGTGGTCTTCGGCACGCGCTGAACGGCCCCAATAGAAAAAGCCGGCTTGATTGCCGGCTTTTTCATGCGCGTTATTCCGGGTCCGCGCCGATTACTGCAGGCCGGCCGCGTTCGGGAAAGAACAGACGCTGCAATTCGCCGCCCGGGCTCTCGGCGCGCATAAAGGCCTCACCGACCAGAAAGGCATAGACCTCGTTGATCTCCATCAGCTCGACATCGGCGCGATTGAGAATGCCGCTTTCGGTCACCACCAGGCGATCACGCGGAATACGCGGCAGCAGGTCGAGGGTGGTTTCCAGGCTGACATCGAAGGTGTGCAGGTTGCGGTTGTTGATGCCCACCAGTGGTGTGTCCAACGTGTTCAGCGCCCGCTCCAGCTCGTTGCCGTCATGCACCTCGACCAGCACGTCGAGGCCGATGTCCCTGGCCACCGAGGCCAGCTCGGCCATGCGCACGTCATCCAGGCAGGAAACGATCAGCAGCACGCAATCGGCGCCGAGCGCACGGGCTTCGACGATCTGGTACGGATCGACCATGAAGTCCTTGCGGATCACCGGCAGCGCACAGGCCGCGCGCGCCTGTTGCAGGTACTGATCGGCGCCCTGGAAGAAATCGATATCGGTCAGCACCGACAGGCAGGTGGCGCCACCGGCCTCGTAGCTGCGGGCGATATCCGCTGGCACGAAGTCGGCGCGCAGCACACCCTTGCTCGGCGAAGCCTTCTTGATCTCGGCGATCACCGCCGGTTGCTTGCGCGCCGCCTGATCGAGCAGCGCGCGAGCGAAACCACGTGGTGCGTCGGCACTGCGCGCAGCAGCCTCGACCTCGGCCAGGCTGACCTGGGCGCGCCGCGCCGCCACTTCCTCGAACTTACGGGCGACGATCTTCTCCAGTACGGTTGGTACGCTCACCCTTCGTTCTCCTGTTTGAATACCGCAGTAAAGGACACCAGCTCCTCCAGCTTCTCACGCGCCAGGCCGGTGTGCAGGGCGTCATGGGCCAGCTGCATACCTTCGCGCAGGCTGCTGGCATGATCCGCAGCGTAGAGCGCTGCGCCAGCATTAAGCACGATCATATCGGCGGCCTTCTGACCGTTGTCGGTCTTGCGCCGGCCGAGGGCATCATGGATCAGCGCCAGCGACTGCTCGGCGTTGTCGACGGTCAGGCCGATCAAGCTCTGACTCTTGATAGCGAAATCCTCAGGCTGGATGCGGTACTCGCTGACCACGCCATTCTTCAGCTCGGCGACGAAGGTCGGCGCGGCCAGGCTGACCTCGTCCAGGCCGTCCTGCGCGTGCACCACCAGCACGTGCTCGCTGCCCAGACGCTGCAGCACTTCGGCCATCGGCCGGCACAGCGCCTGGCTGAACACGCCGATGACCTGATGCTTGGCGCCTGCCGGATTGGTCATCGGGCCAAGCATGTTGAAGATGGTGCGCAGGCCCAGCTCGCGGCGCGGGCCGATGGCGTGCTTCATCGCCCCGTGATGAGACGGCGCGAACATGAAGCCGACGCCCACACTCTCGACGCAGCGCGCGACCTGCTCCGGCTTGAGCCCCAGGTAGACGCCGGCGGCTTCCAGCAGATCGGCGCTGCCACTCTTGCCGGAGACTGCGCGGTTGCCGTGCTTGGCCACCTTGCCACCGGCCGCAGCGACGACGAAAGCCGCCGCAGTGGAGACGTTGAAGATGTTCATGCCATCGCCACCGGTGCCGCAGGTGTCGACCAGCCGCTCGGCGTCGATCTTCACCGGCGAGGCCAGCTCACGCATGACGCTGGCGGCACCGACGATCTCGTCAATGGTCTCGCTCTTCATGCGCATGCCCATGAGAAAGGCGCCGATCTGCGCGTCGGTGCACTGGCCGGTCATGATCTCGCGCATCACCGCCTGCATTTCCTCGGTGGTCAGATCGAGCTGGGCGACGATGCGGCCCAGGGCTTCCTTGATATTCATGCGCGCACGCCTCCGGTCTGCTTGAGGAAGTTGGCGAACAGTTCGTGACCCTGCTCGGTGAGGATGGACTCGGGGTGGAACTGCACGCCCTCGATGTTCAGGGTCTTGTGGCGCAGGCCCATGATCTCGTCGACCGAGCCATCTTCATGCTGGGTCCAGGCGGTGATTTCCAGACAATCCGGCAGGGTTTCGCGCTTGACCACCAGGGAATGATAGCGGGTCACGGTGAGTGGGTTGTTCAGACCGGCGAACACGCCTTTGTTCTCATGGAACACCGGGCTGGTCTTGCCATGCATCACCTGGCGCGCGCGCACCACGTCGCCGCCATAGGCCTGGCCGATGCTCTGATGGCCGAGGCAGACGCCGAGGATCGGCAGCTTGCCGGCGAAATGCAGGATGGCCTCGATGGACACCCCCGCTTCGGTCGGCGTACAGGGGCCGGGGGAGACGACGATGCGCTCGGGCTTGAGCGCTTCGATCTCAGCGACGGTCAATTCATCGTTGCGAATCACGTGCACATCAGCGCCCAGCTCACCCAGGTACTGCACGACGTTGTAGGTAAAGGAATCGTAGTTGTCCAGCATCAACAATTTAACCATGACAACCTCTTGTTTTTTCTGTATTTTTTTTAATCATTCTTGGGTCTATATACACAGATATATACACACATGCACCGGATTTCGGCAGCACAAGCGCCGGATAATGCCCTTGTGGGGTGGCAGCGAGCATGGAGGCTGGCCTCACGGTGCGTCTCTGCAAGACGCCTTGATGAGACTCCTTGCAAGACTGCCGGCCTGAATGCCGGTGAGCGACGCGCACAACCGCGCACCACGAGGACGTGGTGCGCGAGGCGCTACCTATGGCTGGGGGATTTAATGGCATCGGGCAATCTCCTGAGTCTTGGAGCCGCCGTGCCGGAGAGCCATCTATTGAACCTTGCCCGCCGGTGGGGCGGCAAGGTGCGGATCAAAGCCGCAACGACGTGCCGCTTCTACCGGAAGCGCCACCACTGAGCAATGTTGATCGATGCAGTACGGGTCATGGCAGACCGAGTTAAACCGGGGAAGATGCGTAGGAAGCGAATCACCCCACAGCAGCTTCATATCCGAAGCATTGTAACATGCACCTCTCTTTGCCGTCTAACAGTTGAGCTGCAAGGAGTCGCTTTCCTAGCAAGGCTTCGAGCATCCGATCAAGGTGGGCGTTGACCCTATTGGCCGTCGAAATTGATTGCGAACTTGGCTCATTCCTTGGTAGCCTGCTGCAATGATGCGTATTTTGTTCAGACATAGGCTGGCAGTGATGGCGTTGCTTCTTGCGGCGTTCGTTGTCATCCCTATGGCTGATGCGGTCTTGTGCGCATCTGAGGGTGGGGATACGTATTCATACGTTGAAACCCATAGTGACGATAGTAGGGACAAGGATTCCGACTTCGGTCATGGCGCCTGCAGCCACGGGCATTCTCACCATACATACGCTCACGCTTCCCCGCCTTCAGCGGTCGAGGTCGCTTCCCTGCCCCTGGCGCACCAACGGCCAGACAGTGATGCCATCGCATCACACACGCCTGATGGATTGAGGCGCCCCCCCAAAGCCTGACGAATCCGGACCGTGCTGCTTGCACGGTCGTTTCGTCAACTCGTTTAGCTTTGGGAGTCTTCTCATGTTTATATCGTTCGACCGACCGCTATGCGCGGTTGGCTTTGCTGTGGTCGCTACAACGATCACGCTGGCATCACCAGCAAGTGCCGAGCCCGCTCCGCCCTATGAAACACTGATCGAGCATCTCGATCGAACCCCGGCGACACTAGAAGCCGAAGCGTTGCTCGACGCCGCCAATGCGCGCGCGCAACAGGCCCGTGCGTTGCCTAATCCTTCCATCTCCCTGGAGGCCGAGAACGCTTACGGCCGCGCGCCGTTCACTGGCTATGGCGCCGCAGAGACCACGTTTTCCGTCAGTCAACCTCTGGAACTGTGGGGACAGCGGGGTGCACGTATTGGTGCCGCCCGGGCGGAAGCTGACGCGGCTGCTCTGCGCCGCGACCAATCGCGATGGGCAGTGGCCGGCCGCCTGGCGCTGATCTATGCCGAGGCGGAAGCCGCTTCCTTGCAGTATGAGCTGGCCATCGAGGCACTGTCGCTGACGCAGGCGGATGCAAGCGCGGTGATGGCCCTTATAGAAGAAGGTCGTGAGCCCACGCTTCGTGGCATCCAGGCCGAAAGCGAGGTGGAGGCTGCTCGTGCCGTCGTGGACGAAACACAGGCAAACCGAGATGCGGCTTTCGCGCGTCTCGCCGCAGCAGCGATGCTGACCGAACCTGTCACATCCATCGGAACCAGCCTGCTAGATCGCGCACCCAGCCCCTTTGCACAGGATGTACGCAATCCCTTGGCTGTTCAGATTGCCGAAGCCGAACTGGATGCGGCTGGTCAATCCGTAACCGTGGAGCGACTGCGTGCTCGTCCCGACGTGACTGCTTCGCTCGGTGTCCGGCGATTCGAAGAATACGACACCCAAGCACTCACCTTCGGCATCAGCGTGTCCCTTCCACTGTTCGACAGAAACACGGGCGCTATCAGTGCAGCCCGTGCCGAGCAGCGAGCTGCCGAGGCGCGGCTGGCCAGTTTGAAACTGGAGGCCCAGGCAGATCGCAGCGCTGCACAAGCCCGCCTTGATGCGTCGATCACTCGGACACGTGCTGCCGACAACGGCGTCGCTGCTACCGAAGAAGCCTACCGCCTCGCACGCGCCGGGTTCGATGCCGGGCGCATCTCGCAGTTGGAGCTGCGCAGCATACGGTCTGCCTTGATTGCCGCACGCAATACCGCTGTGGACGCACGCATAGCGCGCGTCCGTGCAGAAGTCGAACTCGCGCGCCTTGACGGCCGCACCCCATTTTGAGGAAGCATAGATGACAACCACAAATATCCGGCTCCTCTGTGGAGCAGTCCTACTTGTTGCCCTTGGTACTGGCTTCGGCCTTGCCCAGCTCATCCCGCACTCGGAGCACGCCGCTCACGTCGAGGATGATGAGCACGCCGCTCACAATGATCCTGACCAGCAGGACGAGCACGAGGATGCGCCATCCGAGGAAGGTGTCGTCGCATTAACCGCGAGGCAAATCGAAGCCTCGGGTATCAGCATCGTAGACGTGGGCCGCGGCGGCGGTAACGAGTATCGGCTGTCAGGCCGGGTCGAGTCTGCAGTGGGCGCTCGGGCGGTCGTAGCGGCGATCACGGGCGGAAGGGTCGAGCAGATACACGTCGCCCCGGGCTCATCGGTTGAAGCCGGTCAGCTCCTGGCTGTCATAGTCAGTGGCGATGCAGCTACTTTGCGTGCAAACGCCGATGCCGCAGTTGCCGAGGCCGAAGCTGCGCGCCTCGCTTATCAGCGCGACTTGAACCTCGTCGAACAGGGGATTGTCGCTCGTCAGGACATGGAAGCGTCTCGCGCCCGCTCGCTCGCCGCTGATGCGGCGGCAAGGGCGGCACAAGCTCAGGTCGCGGCAAGCGGTTCACCGAATACCTCGGGACGCTTCAGCGTCGTCAGCCCAATCGCGGGTGTAGTCGGCGCGGTCAGTACCACTGTGGGTGGCTTCGTCGCATCTGGTGGAGCCGTCGTGGAAATCTCCGATCCGGCGCAAGTGGAACTCGTCTTCAACGCTCCTCCCGCATTGGCATCCGAGGTGACCTCTGGAGCTCGTCTCCAAGTCACAGGTCCGTCTGGCAGCTTCGAAGCTGTAGTCGTTGGCGTAGCGGCCAATGCGCGCGAGCAAAGCGGTGCAGCCGTTATTCGCGCGCGATCTACTTCAAGTGCCTTACCGCCTGCTGGGTCCCCCGTGACAGGGACCGTCGTCACAAACAGCCAGGAAGGTGGTCTGACCGTCCCCGCCGATGCCGTTCAAACCGTGGAGGGACGATCAGTGGTGTTCGTGGCTGATGACAATGGCTTCCGCGTTACACCGGTGCTCGCGGGTCGGCGCGCAGGCGAGTCCATCGAGATTCTCAATGGACTGTCTGGCGATGAACGCATTGCCGGAATGAATGCCTTCCTGTTGAAGGCCGAACTCGCCAAGGGCGAAGCCGAACACGGCCACTAAGGACTACTCATATGTTCAAGTTCATTATTGAAACAGCGGTCCGCTTCCGCTGGGCCGTGGTCTTCGTCGCGACGCTCCTCGTGGTTTATGGCCTGTTCCAGCTCAACAAGCTCCCAATTGATGCCGTGCCAGACATCACCAACCGCCAGGTGCAGATCAACACCATCGCGCCCGCGCTCGCGCCCGGTCAGATCGAGCGCCAGGTCACCTATCCACTTGAAACAGCCTTGGCCGGCATCCCGGGGCTGACCAGCACGCGCTCGATCTCGCGTAACGGATTCTCCCAGGTCACCGCCATTTTCACCGACCAGACCGACATTTACTTCGCACGCCAGCAAGTGGCCGAACGCATGCGCGAAGTGCTGGAGGATTTGCCTGAAGGGGTGACGCCGATGATGTCGCCGGTAACCACCGGGCTGGGCGAAGTCTTGATGTGGACGGTGGATTTCACGCCGCTCGATCCCGAGAACGTCGGTCAACCGAATGAACCGGGCTGGCAGGCCAACGAGGTCTATCTGACACCGGAAGGCGACCGCCTCACCACGCCAGAGGAGCGTGCCACCTACCTGCGCACAGTGCAGGACTGGATTATCGCACCGCAGATGCGCTCGGCTCCCGGGCTCGCGGGCGTCGACACCATCGGTGGCTACGTCAAGGAATACGCCATCCGTCCGAATGCCGAACGGCTTGCAGCCTACGGTCTCGGCCTAGGCGATCTCGTGCAGGCGCTTGAACGTTCCAACGTCCAGGCGGGTGCCGGATTCATCCAGCGTGCTGGCGAGGGTCTGATCGTTCGGACCGATGCCCTTGCGCAGACTGTCGACGATCTGGCGCAGGCGCCTGTCGCCAATCGCGACGGCTTCGTCATCCGGGTCTCGGATGTGGCGAGTGTCGGTCTGGGACGGGCGCCGCGCCTGGGCGCCGCCTCGCGCGATGGACACGAAGCCGTGCTTGGCACTGCATTGATGATCGCCGACGGCAATAGCCGCACCGTGGCGCAGGCCGCGGCCGAACGCCTTGTCGAAGTCAATCGCTCCCTGCCGCCGGACATCGTGGCCGAACCCGTGCTCGACCGCAGCGAGCTGGTGAATTCCACGATCAAGACGGTCGCCAAGAACCTGACCGAAGGCGCGCTGCTGGTCATCGCTGTGCTGTTCCTGTTGCTGGGCAACTTCCGCGCGGCGGCTATCACCGCATTGGTGATCCCGTTGTCATTCCTGTTCGCAGTGATCGGCATGAACCGCTTCGGGATCAGCGGCAACCTGATGAGCCTTGGCGCGCTCGATTTCGGCATCCTCGTCGATGGTGCGGTGATCGTAATCGAGGCGACGCTGCTCATGCTTGGCCAAAAGCGGGCCGAATTGGGTCGTGCATTGTCCGCAGGCGAGCGGCTGGGCGTGGCGATCCAGGCGGCGCGCAAAATGGTGCGGCCCGCTGCCTTCGGCCAGATCATCATCCTACTGGTATTCGCACCGATCCTCACGTTGGAAGGCGTCGAGGGCAAGACCTTCCAGCCCATGGCGGCGACCCTCATGCTTGCCTTGGTCGGCGCATTCATCCTTTCGTTCACCTTTGTACCGGCGATGGCGGCGCTGTTCGTGCGAGAACCCAAGACCAAGTCCGAACATACCCCGGAGCAAGAACATGAACATGAGCATGAACACGGACATGATGGCGAGCATGAAACTCGCCTCATCCGTTACGTGCGCGGCAAGGTCGAACCGGTCATCCGCATCGCGGTCACGCGGCCACGTACCGTACTTGCAGGCGCTGTTCTCTTGCTCGCGATCGGCTTGATGTCTTTCATCTCGCTGGGTCGCGAGTTCATGCCCACGCTCGACGAAGGCAACCTCGCGATGCAGGCCCTGCGGGTTCCTTCTGCTTCGCTTGAGCAATCGCTGTCGATGCAGCTTGCCCTGGAGAGGGCGCTGACGAGTGAGCCGGAAGTGAGGACCATCTTCTCACGCACGGGTACGGCGGAAGCGGCCATCGATCCGATGCCGGTCAACATCTCCGACAGCGTGATCGTGCTCAAGCCGCGCTCGGAATGGCCCGACCAATCGCTGGACAAGGAAGAGCTGATCAGCCGACTAGAGTCCATCGTCGGCAACCAGATCGGCAATGCGTTCGAGTTCAGTCAACCCATCGAACTGCGTTTCAACGAGCTGATTTCCGGCGTGCGTACCGACCTGGCCGTCATGGTCTTCGGCGACGACTTCGACATCATGCAGAGAGCTGCGGATCAGATCGCACTCACGCTGCGTGGCGTAGAGGGTGCCGCCGACGTGCGCGTGGAGCAGGTCTCGGGACTGCCGACGCTCACGGTGCGGGTCGATCACGCCGCCGCCGCGCAGTACGGCTTGACGGCTGCCGATGTCAGCGAAGCGGTCGCGACCGGCATCGGCGGCACCTCGGCAGGCAAGATCTTTGAGGGCGATCGCCGCTTCGATGTGGTGATTCGGTTTGACGAGGACGCGCGCAATGACCCGGCACAGCTAGCTGCCCTGCCCATCGTCGCGCCGGACGGTACGGTGGTGCCGCTCTCCTCGGTCGCGCAAATCGGAGTCAGCGAAGGCCCTAACCAGATCAGCCGAAACAATGGTAGCCGGAGGATCGTGGTACAGGCAAACGTACGTGGCCGCGATCTGGGCGGGTTCGTCGGGGAGGCACAGACTGCGGTGGCAGATGTATTGCTTCCGGCGGGCGTGTACCTGACGTGGGGAGGGCAGTTCGAGAACCTGCAGCGCGCCGAGGCACGGTTGGCGTTGGTGATCCCGGTCGTGTTCCTGCTGATCGGAAGCCTGCTGTACATGGCACTGGGCACGATCCGTGAAGCAGCGCTGGTGTTCGTCTGCGTGCCATTGGCGTTGGTGGGAGGTGCATTGGCGCTGATGCTGCGCGGCATGCCCTTCTCGGTATCGGCAGCCGTGGGTTTCATTGCCGTGTCGGGCGTGGCGACGCTCAACGGCCTGGTGCTGATGCAGGCGATCCGCGAACGCTTGACCGCAGGCGATTCGCCGCTGGAGGCCGCCGCTGGCGGCGCGGCCAGTCGCCTGCGTGCGGTGCTGACCACGGCGCTGGTGGCCATCGTCGGTTTCATTCCGATGGCGATCGCGACCGGCTCCGGGGCCGAAGTGCAGAAGCCGCTGGCCACCGTCGTCATCGGCGGCCTGATCACGGCCACTGTATTGACCCTGCTGGTGCTGCCTACCTTCGCCGCACGAGCTGCGAAGCCAAAGACCCGTAAAGGGGGAGCACGCACATGACGAGCAAGCTGCGTCTCGATCTCCCCATCCTGCTGCCGAACATTTTGCACGACGCCGATGCCTGCGTGGGGCGCCTCTTGGCCGAGCTGCGGGGCCAGACTGGAGTAGAGGACGTCCATGTCCAAAGCGATAGCGCCCAAGCAACGCATCAACTCTGTATCCACTATGACCCTGACACGTTACCGCTCGTGCGTATCCGCGAATTGGTCGAGGTTGCAGGTGCGCGCATCACCGAACAGTTCGGCCATCTCGTCTGGGACGTCGAGGGCATTACCCACCAGCGGCGGGCGCGAACGGTAACCGAACAGCTACTGGCGCTAACCGGTGTGCTCGAAGCCGAGATCAGTGTCGGCGGCGTGGTACGGCTGGAATTTGACCGCAAGCAGACGTCAGAGGATGACATTCGTGCAGCGCTGGCAGAAGCCGGGGTGGACCGCAAGCCCGAAACACATCGGCACGAGGCGGACGGCGACCGACGCAAGAGCGGCGAGGATACCGACCACCGCCATGGCGGCATCTTCGGCGCTAATAGCGAGCTGATCTTCTCCCTGATCTGCGGTGCACTCCTCGCCACGGGGTTCGCAATCGAAAAACTGACACCTGTGCCAGGTTGGCTGCCGCTCGCCTGCTATTTCGGCGCGTACTTCTTCGGCGGCTTCTACACCGTCGGAGAAGCGTTACAGAACCTGAAGCTCAAACGTTTCGAGATCGACACGCTGATGCTGGTCGCCGCGGCCGGCGCGGCGGCGCTCGGGGCATGGGCCGAAGGTGCGCTGCTGCTGTTCCTGTTCAGCCTCGGTCATTCACTCGAACACTACGCCATGGGTCGCGCCAAGCGCGCGATCGAAGCGCTCGCCGAACTTGCTCCGGCGACCGCAAAGGTTCGTCGTGGCGACACGATCATGGAGGTCGCAGTGGAGACACTGGCGCTGGGCGATATCGTGATCGTCCTCCCCAATGAGCGCCTGCCGGCAGACGGGTTCGTGGTGTCAGGTGAAAGCAGCGTCGATCAGGCTCCCGTCACCGGAGAGAGTGTGCCAGTCGATAAACGTCCAGTCCCCGACCGCGTGGAAGCCACTGCACGGCCCGATCTGCTGGATACGGCGCATCGCGTGTTCGCAGGCACCATCAATGGCTCGGGCGCGATCGAGATCGTGGTGACCAAACGTTCCTCGGAGAGCGCGCTGGCGCGCATCGTGAAAATGGTCAGCGAAGCTGAGACGCGAAAATCGCCGACCCAGCGATTCACCGATCGGTTCGAGCGTGTTTTCGTTCCGGCAGTGCTGGCGCTGGCCGTGTTGCTGCTGTTCGCGTGGATCGTCGTGGACGAGCCATTCCGGGATAGCTTCTATCGCGCGATGGCCGTTCTGGTCGCAGCCAGCCCTTGCGCACTCGCCATCGCCACGCCGAGCGCCGTGCTTTCTGGTATCGCCCGCGCTGCACGGGGCGGTGTTCTGATCAAAGGTGGTGCTCCACTCGAAAAGCTCGGATCGCTTAATGCGCTCGCGTTTGACAAGACCGGCACGCTCACAGAAGGACGACCGCGCATCACTGACGTATCACCGGCACCCGACATTGACGAGGCCGAGTTACTGGCAACGGCGGTTGCGGTAGAAGCGCTAAGCGACCATCCCCTAGCCCGTGCGATTGTGCGCGATGGCACACAACGCCTTGGCGGTACGTCTCCGCTTACGGCATCAGGGCTTCGCAGCCTGACCGGTCAGGGTGTGGTCGCTCGGATCGAAAATGATGCGGTACAGATCGGCAAGGCCGAGATGTTCGGCGCTGACGGTCTGCCACCCTTGTCGGAGTCCGTTGCTTCCTCTGTCGAACAACTCCGCAAGGAGGGGCGGACCACCATGGTGGTCCGCCGCAATGGGCGCGACCTTGGTGTGATCGGCCTCATGGATACACCGCGCGCATCAGCACGGTCTGCACTTGAGCGACTACGGAAGATCGGCATCACCCGCATGATCATGATCTCCGGCGACAACCAGCGAGTCGCCGATGCTGTCGCCAAGCAAGTTGGCCTGGACGAGGCGTGGGGCGACTTGATGCCGGAAGACAAGGTAGCGGCGATCAAGAAGCTTCGGGAGGCCGGTGAGGTCGCGATGGTTGGGGATGGCGTTAACGACGCCCCGGCCATGGCCAATGCAACAGTGGGAATCGCCATGGGCGCGGCGGGATCGGACGTGGCGCTGGAGACGGCCGATGTCGCCCTGATGGCCGACGACCTGTCACATCTACCGTTCGCCGTGGGACTCAGCCGGCAAGCGCGCACTATCATTCGGCAGAACCTGTTCATCAGTCTTGGCGTCGTGGCACTACTGGTGCCCGCGACAATCCTGGGGCTCGGTATCGGCCCGGCAGTTGCGGCACATGAAGGCTCAACGCTGGTAGTTGTATTCAACGCTCTCCGGTTGCTCGCCTATCGGGAGAAGCGTTCTGATCCAGAGCGCGCTTCATGAACACTCCCCTCTTCTCAGCATCCAGCCACGATCGTGAGGTCGTGGCGACAGACCAACTCACAATGGATTCACGCTTCAGCGATGAGGCTGCCGACGTGCGTGCATCGGTGCAGCGGCTCAAGGCGTGCAAGCGGGAATTGATTGCCGTCTACGGAAAGTCGGAGGATGGACGCGCGGCGGCGCAGGTTGCAGCCACTCTGCTGCCGCTGGCAGCGCTGTGGGGTGTGGCCGCACTGGCTCTGCGAGGCGGATACCCAGCGGTCATCGTGGTGCTGCTTCCGCTGATGAGCCTGTTCCTGCTGCGCGTGTTTGCGCTGATGCACGAATGCGGGCATCGAAGTCTGTTCCGAAGCAGCCGACTCAACCGCATCTTTGGTTTCGTCTTCGGCGTGGTGTCTGAATCGCCCCGGGTTTCGTGGAGGCCTCAACTCTTGAGAAGATGAGACCATGAGAAAGACTACGACCTACTCCCCTGAAGTCCGTGAACGTGCCGTGCGCATGGTTCTGGAGCATTTGAACGACT
>Ga0222660_1000253_pt1 | contig 27960 bp, 26 predicted proteins | sample AntAcemetagen549_FD_179832 | JGI IMG/M metagenome (GOLD analysis project Ga0222660, IMG submission 179832) | Saline water microbial communities from Ace Lake, Antarctica - #549 | ecosystem: Environmental > Aquatic > Non-marine Saline and Alkaline > Saline | place: Antarctica: Ace Lake...
TGACCACCTGTTTCGGAACAGGCGGAGAATCGGTCACGTTGCTACCGAAATGAGCGGTCACGCGTTAGCGAAATGAGCGGTCACGATCAACCGAAACGGCCGGTCACGGTGCTCCGAAATCCGCAGCATTCGACAGAACACCGCAAAAGCCAAAGCTTCGCCCCGGGGCGGGGCTCCCACAAAAAATCACAGCCCCCGTAGGAGCGACGCCCCGCCGCGAATCATTCGGTAGAGCACCGCAAAAGCTAAAGCTTCGCCCCGGGGCGGGGCTCCTACGCAAACACCACAGGCACCACCTCCCCCTGTAGGAGCCGCGCTACGCAGCGAATCGCAAGAACACCGCACAACCAAACGCTTCGCCCCGGGGCGGGGCTCCTACGCAAGCACCACAGGCACCGCCTCCCCCTGTAGGAGCCGCGCCTCGCGGCGAATCGCAAGAACACCGCACAACCAAACGCTTCGCCCCGGGCCGAGCTTCTACACCAATACCCAGACAGCGGTATTGCGCATCAGCCGCGCTCTACCACCGCTGTCGCGGCCAAAGCCGCGCCCACCAAACCAAACGCGTCGTGGCCAGATAGAAGCCACCTACAAAGTGTTGACTTCCCCTTTTTAATCAGTAACATACGCGATGTTGTTCCGCGATAGCTCAGTCGGTAGAGCAAATGACTGTTAATCATTGGGTCCCTGGTTCGAGTCCAGGTCGCGGAGCCAAATTCAAGAACCCAGCCTAACCGCTGGGTTTTTTATTGCCTGCAGACTCTCACCAGGGACAACGTCCCAGGCTATTCGCTTCGTTCGCCCCTCCGGGGCCGCGCTGAAGCGCGTTCAGCTGCGCTGTCGAGTCCAGATCGCGGAGCCAAATTCAAAAGCCTCGGCTGATCTTGTCCTGCTCAAGGCTCTGATTCTGCAATTGCAGGAACAGGTCGCCCTGCTGCGCCACAAGTTGTTCTCGCCCTAGTCCGAGCGCAGCCCTGAAGATACCGACTCGCCGCAGTTGGCCATGTTCAACGAGGCCGAAGAGCTGATCGAAGCGCTGTCCGCCGCACCAGCCGAAGCTGAAGAAGTCGTGGCACCGGTGAAGCGCCGTGGCAAGCGCAAGCCGTTGCCGGCCAACCTGCCGCGTGTCGAGGTCATCCACGACCTGCCCGAGCACGAGCTGACTTGCGCCTGTGGCGCCTGCAAACAGCTCATCGGCGAGGAGACCAGCGAACAGCTGGAGATCATCCCGATGCAGGTGCAGGTCATCCGCCATATCCGCAAGACCTACGCCTGCAAAGCCTGCGAAGCGGCGCCGATCACTGCCGAAACCGTGCCGAGAACGCCATCCGCCCCTTCGTCATCGGGCGCAAGAACTGGCTGTTCAGCGACACGCCCAAGGGGGCCACGGCCAGCGCGCAGATCTACAGCCTGATCGAAACCGCCAAGGCCAATGGCCAGGAGCCTTACGCCTGGCTGCGCCACATCCTCGAACGCCTGCCAACAGCACAGAGCGTTGAGGACTACGAAGCGCTGCTGCCTTGGAACTGCTCGCCGGCTTCTGCTCCTGCTTCCTGAAAATAAATCCCGTCCTGGCGGGCGGGGTTTATGGAGCGCTTACTAAACGTCTCTGTAAGTACAACCAATCAACAATCTCACCGTCAGGCCGATAACCACTCACGGTTTCGCGCAATAACGCCCGAACCCGCTCGTAGTCCTCACGCCCAACTGCATCCTCCAAAGCAAGAAGCACTTTCCTGTACTCCTCCCAAGACAGCATTTCTTCGTTGGCACGCATGATCATCGGATGCTCGGTCGGGCTGACGTTATCGCCAATCAGCAACTCCTCATAGAGCTTCTCTCCCGGCCGGAGCCCTGTGAACTCGATAGCAATATCACCCTGCGGGTTTTCAGCAGAACGCACACTCAAGCCACTGAGATGAATCATCTTCTCTGCTAGCTCGGCGATCTTCACCGGCTCCCCCATATCCAACACGAAGACGTCTCCGCCCTCCCCCATCGACCCCGCCTGAATCACCAACTGGGACGCCTCAGGGATAGTCATGAAATAACGTGTAATATTTGGGTGCGTAACCGTCACAGGCCCACCACGCCGGATTTGCTCATGAAACAGGGGTATGACCGAACCGGACGACCCAAGCACATTGCCAAAGCGCACCATTGTGAAGCGGGTTTTATTGACCTCATTGAGCACCTCGCCTTTACCAAAAAGTACCGGAGCCTGTTCCCGGCTAAGCGCCTGCAGTACCATCTCAGCCAAACGCTTGGTGCTGCCCATCACATTGGTGGGCCGCACAGCCTTGTCGGTCGAGATCAGCACGAAATGCGCAACTCCAGCCTTTACAGCTGCCTGAGCGGTAAACAGGGTGCCGAATACATTGTTCAGCACACCTTCAGCAATATTGTGCTCGACCATCGGCACATGCTTGTAAGCTGCCGCGTGATAGACCGTATTCACCGCCCAGCTCGACATCACGTCCTCGAGCCGCTCCGGGTTGCGAATTGAGCCCAGAATTGGAATCAACTGAATGGCCAGGGACTCACGCTTGATGCGGCTTACCAGCTCGGAATGAATGTTGTAAAGATTGAATTCGCTGTGCTCGAACAGCAACAGGGTCTTCGGCTCATTGGACAAGATCTGTCGGCATAGCTCCGAGCCAATCGAGCCACCCGCGCCGGTCACCATGACCACCTGGCTACGTATGCAACGCTCAAACAAGGCCTTCTGCGGCGGTACCGGATCACGTCCCAGCAGGTCAGCAATATCGACCTCCTGCACCTCATCTACCTTAACCCGACCACTGGCCAAGTCCATTAAACCTGGCACGCTACGTACGTGCAGGTTGTACTGGCCAAGCAATTCGAGGATCTCCCTGCGACGCGCACGCGAGGCAGAAGGCACCGCAAGCAGAATTTCCTGGGCGCCAGTTTCTTCGATCATCTGTTGGGTGCGCTTGGGCTTGTACACCCGCAACCCGGCAATCACCCGGTTGGCGATGGTTGCATCATCATCAATAAAGGCAACGGGCGACAGAGAACGCCCCAAACGCAGGGCGGCCAGTAACTGATTCCCCGCCGCACCGGCCCCATAAATCGCAACGCGGGGCAAACCACGGTCCCCTGTAAGACGACGGGGATGCTCAGCCGAATACCAATTACCCATAAAGTACTGACGCATCAGCAAGCGCACCCCGCCAATCAACGTCAGGCTAAGCCACCAGAAATTCAGCACCATCGAACGTGGAATCGGCGCAGGCGCGTCGCGATACCAATAGATCGTCAACGCCAGGAATAACGCAGAAAGGGAAATTGCCTTAAAAATGCTCTTGAGCGCATCGTTACCGAAAAAGCGCATCACCGCGCGATACATGCCCATGCGGATGAAAATGGGCACTGAAATCAAGGGCACAATTACAAAGATCCAAGCGTGATGGCCTAAAGGATCAACCGCTTTGAAATCACCCAAGCGCACGATAAACGCCAGCCACAGCGCACACCACAGCAACAGTACATCGACTATGACCTGCAGCACACGCTTCGAACGCCGTGGCAAACGGATCAAACGCTCACGCAGGCGATCTGCAGTCCTTAACATCACAACCTCTCAATCCTTCACATCCCGTACTGCGTGGCAATAACTGATTCCCGCACACACCGCTGCTGCTGACTAAGATGGGCGTACACGATCACCCGCGCCCTTACCAAGCACCGTCATCAGGATATATTTAAAATAATGAGCTAGGGTAAGCTCACGAATCATACGCTGATCGGTTTCGGCCAACAGTTTTGGCGTCGACATATCAATATCGCTAAGCTGCGCCAACCCGGTGATACCCGGGCGCACATCGAACACACCACGCTGAGCACGCTCAGTCGTTAACTCCTGTTGATTAAACAGCCCTGGGCGGGGGCCGACCAGACTCATTTCGCCTTTGAGCACATTCCACAGCTGTGGCAACTCATCGAGCTTGGTTTTACGCAGGAAGGCCCCCATACGGGTAATCGATGCACTGGACGCCAAATGACTGGCTACCGACGCGGTATCGATCTTCATCGTACGAAACTTAACCAACACGAATGGCTTCTGGTGTCGCCCTACTCGCTCCTGACGAAACAACGGCGAGCCGGTATCGAAAAGCCCCAGCACATAAATAGCCAACAACACCGGGAACGCAAAAATCAGCCCTAACAAGGCAAAGGTAAAATCAAAAAAACGCAACACGTTATTTATCCTTGCTCATAAAATCGGCCACAGTCGCTGCAATGCCCTGCTCAACCGTGTAAGGAGGAGCCCACCCCAAGAGAGTACGAACCTTCGACGAATCCACCTGCAAATCACCGACTAAACGATCAACCACACCCCGCTTACCCGTTAACGCACCAGCCAGCTTAAACAACCCTACCGGCACGGGCAGCAAACGCGGCGAACGTCCAAGACACAAGCGAATATAAGTAACCAGGTTACGCAGTGAAATATCTTCAACATCAGACACCAAAAAGGTTTGGTTAGCCGCCGCAGGGTGCCGAATACAATGAATAATAAAACTCACCAAATTACCCACATACACCATGCTGCGGTGGTTATTCACAGAACCGAAGGGCAAAGGCAACCCAGTAGCCGACAACTTAAGTAAACTTAAAAAATTGGCCTTAACCCCCGGCCCATACACCAGCGGCGGGCGGATAATAACTACCTCTAAACCGGTTTCCTGCGCCAGTAAGCGCAAATCCTCTTCGGCTTCGTACTTAGAAACGCCGTACGGGTCTTCCGGTATAGCAGTATTAGCCTCAGCAAAAGCTGGGCACCCGGTTGTGCTTTCGCCATTAACCTTAATAGAGCTGATATAAACAAACCGCTTAACACCCGCAGCAACAGCCTGTTTAGCAAGGTTCAGCGTACCCTCTACGTTTACCTTACGGTATTCCGCCAGTGGGTCGGCCACTTCATCACGCATAATGTGTGCACGCGCAGCGGCATGAACCACCACATCAACACCGTTAAGTGCAGCTGAATAATCCGTAGTGCCGTCAATATTGCCAACCACCACAACATCATCAGAAGCAGGCGAAGCAGCAGAACGAACCGCAGCAACAACCCGAAAATCAGGTAACTTTTTAAGTTCAGCCAATAAAGCAGAGCCGACAAAGCCGGTAGATCCTGTCAGCAAAATACAATTCTTCATTTTAAAAAAATCTGCTTAATGTATTTAATAGGTAGTCGCAGAAGTAATAAAAATGCATTCGAATAGATACCATTTTCCTTCAAGGAACGAAGCATTTCTTTGGTAGAAATAAGATTACTCTTAATACCACTGGTACTTGCACCGCCAGTTCTCATCCTAACCCAGGTTCTTCCTGAAACTTTGTACTTGGCTCCATCAAGTAGTAACAATCGAGTAAGAAAGTCGAAATCCGCTGCAATTTTATAACCCAGCTTATAAAACCCCACCCGCTCATAAGCGGATTTACGCACAAAAACAGCAGGGTGCGGTGGCATCAACCCAAAACGGAACATCCAGGGTTTGAACTGTCCTGCTCGATAGGAACGCACCGAGTGGTTCAGGTCATCTTCACGTACAAAATCCACATCACCGAGCACCACTTCCAGTTCAGGATCAGCGTCGAACAGGGCGGCCACTTCATTTAACACTTCACCCTGCCGGTAAAAATCATCCGAGTTCAGGATGCCAATCACTTCACCGGTTGCCCGTTGAACACCCTTGTTCATAGCATCGTAAATACCCTGATCAGGCTCAGAAATACACAGAGTAACCAGTTCAGAAAACTGATCCACAATATCCAGTGTGGAGTCTGAAGAGCCACCATCTACAATAATGTACTCTAGCTCAGGGTAATTTTGTGCAGCTACAGACTCTAAAGTCGTGCCGATAGTACTTGCACTGTTATAAGAAACAGTAATCAAGGATATTTTCAATACCCTACCCTCAGGCTCGACCGTATTTATCTTCAAAGCGCACGATATCATCTTCCCCAAGATAGCTGCCGGATTGGACTTCAATCAGTTCCAAAGGAATCTTGCCGGGGTTTTCCAGGGCATGAACCTCACCAATGGGGATAAAGGTGGACTCATTTTCAGTCACCAGAAAAGTTTTATCGCCATTGGTCACCCTGGCCGTGCCACTCACGACAACCCAATGCTCGGCACGGTGGTGGTGCATCTGAACTGAAAGCTTGGCACCGGGTTTGACGGTAATACGTTTAACCTGATAACGCTCACCGTTTTCGATGGAATCATAAACACCCCAGGGACGATAAACCTCCCGGTGGTTCATATGCTCATGACGACCATCATTTTTGATGGCTTCCACCACTTTTTTAACATCCTGAACGCGATCCTTGTGAGCAACCAGCACGGCATCCTTGGTTTCCACCACCACAAGATTGTTCACGCCAACTGTAGCAACCAGCTTGCTCTCCGCATACACAAGGCTATTGCTGCTGCCGATATTCAAAACATCGCCCTTGCAGACATTACCTTGCTCATCCTTGGTACCAATTTCCCATAAGGCTGACCAGGAGCCAATATCACTCCAACCGGCATCCAGGGGAATCACCGCCGCATCCCGGGTTTTTTCCATCACGGCATAGTCAATGGAATCATCCGGGCAGTCTGCAAAAGCTGCTGCATCCACGCGAACAAAATCCAGATCCTGACTGCCCGCTTCAAAAGCATGCTTGCAGGCATCCAGGATATCGGGGCGAAACTCCTGCAAAGCTTGCAGGTAAACACTGGCCTTGAACATAAACATACCACTGTTCCAGTAGTAATCACCGGAATCCAGATAACCTTGAGCAGTTGCGGAGTCAGGTTTTTCAACAAAGCGAGCTACTTGATACCCCTGCTCAGGCAAAGCACTACCACGTTGGATATAGCCATAACCTGTTTCAGGTTGAGTGGGCACTATGCCAAAAGTGACCAGCTTGTCTTGCAAGGCAAGCTCTTCAGCCTCTTTAACAGCTTGCTGAAAAGCAGACTGATCTGCAATAAAGTGATCTGCAGCAAGCACCAGCAACACAGGGTCTTGACCATTGCGTGTTGCATTTAATGCAGCCAAGGCAATCGCAGGTGCCGTATTACGACCAACCGGCTCCAGCAATATGCTGGCATTTTTGACTGTTAACTGACGCAACTGCTCAGCAACCATAAAGCGGTGATCTTCGTTGCAAATGATGGATGGCGCAGCCGTGTGCAATCCATCCAGACGCAAAAGAGTTTGCTGCAAAAGCGTAGATTCACCACACAGTTTTAAAAACTGTTTGGGGTTCAACTGGCGGGACAAAGGCCAGAGACGCGAACCGGTACCACCGGCCATGATGACGGGGAGAATCACTTAATATCACTCCTTTCCCATAATTCTTGATAAAAGGCATAAGTCTCTTCAAAGCACTTATCCCAGGAAAATTTTTCAGCTTGCTTGAAGCCTTTTTCAAGCAAAATGCCACGAAAATCTGGGTCAGCAAGCTTTTGTATTTCAATAGCCAAGCTTTCAGCAGTGGGTTGATCGACCAGCAAGGCAGCATCACCTGCCACCTCAGGAATCGATGATAGGTTCGTCGAAACAACAGGGCAACCAGCCTTCATTGCCTCCAAGATCGGAATACCAAACCCCTCGTATGACGATGGGTAAACAAAACAATAAGCAGTATTATAAAGAAGATTCAACACCTCAGAAGAAACACCACGAAAATGGTGAAGACGAGACTGAATAGGGCTTAAAAGCTGAGATTCGGCTTCTGTAAAGGGCTGACCACCTACGACAACAAAATCCATTTCAGGGAAATAAGATGCTAGTGCAACAAAGGCATCAAAATTTTTGTAAGCACTGCGGTCACCCACAAACAGTAAAAAGGGCTTATCAGGACAAAAACCTAGTTCTTTTTCGAGAGCTGAGGCTGCATTGTCTACTGGATAAAAAGCTTCCCCTACGCCGTTATAAACTACTTTAACAACCTCAGGATCAACCCAGGGATAAAAATGCAGCAAGTCTTTCTTAGTGTTTTCAGAAACACAAATAACACCTTGCGACTTCTTAACAGCTAGTCGCTTCTGCCAAGAGTGAACCCAAAGCCTAGGGCCTCGAACAAAATGCTCATAGGTAAAGTCATGTACAGTCGTTACATTAATTGCGTTACGGTCATTGGAATAACGAAAGTAACTGCTGTGGAAAATATGCTTACCTTTAGGAGCAGCACCAGATTTAGGTGAAAAAGGCAAGTACCTACGCGGAAGAAAAGTGGGGTAGGCTTCTTCTTGAAATGTAATAGATAGATTAGTGGAAAAAATATTAGAATTTTGACGGCCAAAGAACATTGCGGGGTTGTCCAGAGATCGTTTAATAAGTTCCGACCAATAAAGAGAGATACCCCCAGCTCGCTGAAGCTCAAAAATAATATCATCAAATAAAATTAATACTTCAAACATTATAAAAAACCATAGTAATCAGAATATATAACGATATAGTAAAAATTAACAAGAAAATAAAACACTACAAAAGAGAACCCTATTAACCTGCTTTTAAAAACAAAACAAATATATGGAAAAAGAAAAATGCTAAACACAAGAAAAATTTCTGAAAAACGATATGCAAGTGCTGGAATTGGTGATAAAAATGAAAAAACAAACAAACCAAAAACAACAATCTGAAAATAATAACTAAAATAAACATCCTTCTTTGATATGTTAAAATAAAAAACAAAAAAAGGAATCAAAAATAAAAAATAGGGAAAAAACCTATTTATAAAATTAACTTTATCAAAAGTACCAGACTGCTGTAGAATTATGTAATCCTGTAGTTTCCCTGTTGGATCATAAGCTTTTAAAGCAATAATGAGAGCAGTAAGCCAATCATAGAAGTAGGATAGCCCTGCAAATAAAAAACAAAACAAAACCAGGATAACAGCTCTCAAATAACCAAAAGCTATTGATCTAGTAAAAAAAAACGGCAAAAGAAAAGAAACAAAAAAAGAGTAGTGAAAGAAGAATGCCAAAAAGGAAAAAGCCAAATAACTAAAATATCTTTTTTCAAAAAATGAGAATGAAGCTAGAAAAAAAAACGAAACAGCAACAGCTGCACGAATCATATTGCCTTCTTGTATGAGAAAAAAATATGACATATAAACAAGAATAGAAAGAAAAGGAACTAAAGAATGCTTCTTAATCAAATAAAATTTTATATAAACAGCCACAAAAGAGTATATAAAAAACAAAAAATAATGTGATGAAAAAAGTAAATCGGAAAAATGAGAAAGCAAAACAAATGAGTACTCAATACCAATATTATAGCCAAGCAGGACCTGCTCAAAGTTCATCTTATATTGCTCTGCATCACGTGAAAAACCAGAGCTCAGATAATATGCTATAATGGCAAAAGCTATAGTTAAAAAAACATAAAAAATACGAGCCGCAGAAACATTAGCAACCATAACAACTCCTCAAAAGTTTTTTATCTTATTTTTTATTTTTAAAGACGCAACCAGTACATAATAATTGATTATAATTCTATATCTTGGCGCTAGTTTATTATTAATGGCTGTAAGACACCACTCCCTAAAAACAAACTCTCTATTTGTATCGGATACGCCTCCAGATGAAACAGATGAAATACAGTAATAAGCTTTATTAAAATCTAATCCTTGGCTCTTAATCTCTGCAAAAAAATCAAAATCTGCTGCAATTTTACGATTCAAATTAAATTTATTTATTTTATGATATCCTAATTTAACAAATGCAGACTGATGGCAAAACTGACTTCCTTTCCACAAATTTTTAACCTTTCCAGCCTTAACTATTTTTCTTTTATTTGGATAACGTACTTCATGGTCACCATAGATCACATGGCAACCAGTAAAGGTATTTTTTGAATTAAAAACCTTGAGCAGAGTTTCGCTAGCATAGAAAAAATCACCAGCATTCATAAAATTGATCCACTCCCCACTACCCAAATCAATCCCTTTATTCATCGCATCATAGATGCCTTTATCCGGCTCACTCACCCAGTAATCTATTGCGTGACCATATTTCTTGATGATCTCTAAAGTACCGTCAGTTGATCCACCATCTACAATGATGTATTCGACATTATCGTAGGTCTGTTCAATCACACTTTTAATGGTTTCTTCCAGAAACTCAGCACCATTGTAGACAACAGTGACGACTGTAATCAGTGGTTTGTCTTCACTGCTAGTTTTGTACAACCCTTTCAGTCGTAGGCCGCCCTCTGCAATTTTCTGTTCGCTATCTGGGGTTTTCAGCAGAGTTTGCATGCCATCAACGGGTGTATCAAAACAGGCAGGCTTTTCTGAAGTGAGTCGTCGGGTGGTAGAGTAGTCTGGGGAGGTCATTAAAGGGTTACTCAAGTGGTGCTTACAAAATAGTCGAGACTATGGCTATGTATGGTGTCGTTGCCAAGTTGGGTGGGCTTTAACCAAAGTAAATCACTGTGCTGGTTGTTATCGAGTGCCACGTTGTGGGTGTTAAGCTTAAGCTGGTAAGCCAAAACAATGTAGTGCGTAGAAGGCTGTTCACCGAACACAGAATTCTGATAAAAATGTTCGTACACGCCTTTGAATTCTGCATGACGTCTTTCCATCGTAATGCCCAGTTCTTCAGCAGTTAAGCGCAGAAAGGCAGCATCCAGTGTTTCGTTCTTCTGTACTCGCCCACCGGGTACAAACCAGTAACCCTGTGCCGGCCGGTTATTGCGCAAGCCAAACAGATATTCTCCGTACTCGTTCTGCACCAGCAGATCGATGGAGATCAGTGGCGTGGAGGCAACAACCGTTTCAAAGGTGGTGGCATTCAGCCAGCCACCACCTTGCTGCGTTTTATCAGCTTCAGCCACGCAGTTGCTCCTGGTGTTGCAAAAACCAGTGATAGGTTTGCTGCAAGCCCTGCTCCAGACTGATGCTGGCTTGCCACCCCAGGGCTTTGAGGCGGGAGACGTCCATGAGCTTGCGGGGTGTGCCATCGGGTTTGCTGGTATCAAAGACCAGCTCACCTTCAAAACCGACAACAGACTTCATGGTTTCAGCCAGTTCACGAATGGTGCAGTCAACCCCTGTGCCCACGTTAATGTGCGATAGCATAGGTTGTGTATTGGCCTGATAAATATCGTTCGCCAAGTTCATTACGTGAACACTGGCAGCGGCCATATCGTTTACATGCAGAAACTCGCGCATCGGCTTACCACTGCCCCACACCACCACTTGCTTGTCACTCGCCTGCTTGGCTTCGTGGAAGCGGCGCATCATGGCCGGAATAACATGGCTGTTTTGCGGGTGGAAGTTATCATTTTCGCCATACAGGTTAGTCGGCATTACGCTACGGTAATCTCGCCCGTATTGGCGGTTGTAACTTTCACACAGTTTAATGCCAGCAATTTTAGCAATGGCATAGGGTTCGTTGGTGGGTTCCAGCGTACCGGTTAATAATGCCGCCTCTGTCATTGGCTGCTCGGCCATTTTGGGGTAGATGCAAGAGGAACCTAAGAACAACAACTTCTGCACACCCGCTTTGTGCGCAGCATGAATGATGTTGGCTTCAATCATCAGGTTTTCGTAAATAAACTCAGCAGGGTATTCATTATTAGCGTGAATGCCCCCCACTTTGGCAGCAGCCAGGTATACCTGATCAATCCGTTCGTGCTTAAAAAACTGTTGAACAGCTTGCTGATCCAATAAGTTAAGCTCGCTGCGATTACGAACTACCAGCTGAACTTCCAGGTTTTTATCTAACTGGCGTACCAGGGCAGAGCCAACCATCCCATTATGGCCCGCAATAAAAATACGTTGTTTTGCCATAACCATCAGTTCTCTACCGATACCGGTACTTCGTAGCCGTGCAGCTTGAGCAGTGCATGGCGCTGTGCGGTTTTCAGGTCTTCTGCGACCATTTCGGCACACATTTCCTGCACGGTAATTTCCGGTACCCAACCCAGTTTGGCTTTGGCGTTGCTTGGATCACCTAACAGGGTTTCTACTTCTGCCGGACGGAAATAGCGCGGGTCTACCCGTACAATAGTGTCACCTACTTTCAAGGCTGGTGCTTTATCGCCCTCAATGGCAGTAATAACTGCTACTTCATCGACACCTTTGCCTTCAAAACGCAGAGTAATGCCAAGCTCTTTGGCGGACCATTCAATAAACTGGCGTACGGAATACTGCACCCCGGTGGCAATAACAAAATCTTCTGGTTTTTCTTGTTGCAGCATCATCCATTGCATACGCACGTAATCTTTAGCGTGGCCCCAATCACGCAGTGCATCCATGTTGCCCATAAACAAGCATTGCTCTAAACCCTGGGCAATGTTTGCCAGGCCACGGGTGATCTTACGGGTTACAAAGGTTTCACCACGGCGCGGGGATTCGTGGTTGAACAAGATGCCGTTACAGGCATACATGCCATAGGCTTCACGGTAGTTTACGGTAATCCAATAGGCGTAGAGTTTTGCCACTGCATAAGGCGAGCGCGGATAGAAAGGCGTAGTTTCTTTTTGCGGAATTTCCTGTACCAAACCATAGAGTTCAGACGTAGAAGCCTGATAAAACTTGGTTTTCTTTTCCAGGCCCAACAAACGAATGGCTTCCAGAATGCGCAGCGTACCCATCGCATCCACATCGGCGGTGTATTCTGGTGATTCAAACGAAACCGCTACGTGCGACTGTGCACCCAAGTTGTACACTTCGTCGGGCTGCACTTCCTGCAAAATACGGGTGAGGTTAGAAGAGTCGGTTAAATCACCGTAGTGCAGAATAAAATTCTGATTATCAACATGCGGATCCTGGTAAATATGGTCTACCCGCTGTGTATTAAACAACGATGCACGACGCTTAATACCATGAACCTGGTAACCTTTTTCCAGCAGAAATTCTGCCAGGTAAGAACCATCCTGACCGGTTACACCAGTAATAAGTGCTTTTTTCATTTCTTTTCCTTGCTTAATACTTCACGGTATAAATCAATGTATTTCGAAGCGACTAGCGAGCTTTCGAAATTTTCTAGAACTTTTGGGTGGGATTTTTCCGCCAACTAATCAAGAGATAAGAACTAAAATATCCTGTAAATGCCTTTTCTAGCCACAAGCCATTTACTGACCTATCAAAATTTTGAAAAATCTTTTTGGCAATTGTATTGCTCTGAACACCAACTCTTTTATTAGACAAAGCTTGTTTAGTTTTACTTTGTCCTGAAAAAAGTCTTGTATTGATTCTAACCCATAGGTTTTAGAATCCTTATAACGCAGGAGTAACAATTGCAAATAAGATGCAAAACAAGCTTTTAATTTCGGCTGATAGTTTTCTACAAAATATGCTCTCGCCAACCCATAATGCAAAGGTAGTTTACCATTCGAAGATAAAACGCTTATTGAACCATCATGCGCCCTAAAAAACGACAAGGGCTCTGAGACATGTCCAAAATACTTATATTCGTTAGCTGTTAATAGAAAAAGCAACAAATCATTGCCTATAGCATGCATCGAAAAGTCACTATTTACTTTATTAGGCACCTGTAGCCTAAGATTTTTTCTAATATCACTCATTCTAAAGATGGCACAACCAGGAGAAACAGGCATACCTTTATCAAATATTGCTTTTTTAATGTACATTGAAGATGAGTAGTGACCCGTCTTAGGCAACAAATAACTGGTTTTAGCTTCAAGAGGATTTACGCCGGTAAAAATATTTGCGCCAGAATATACGAAGCCCACACTTTCATTAAACAATGGAAGTGTCTTTTCAATAAAATCATGAGCAATTAAATCATCCGACCACAAAATTTTGCCATACTCCCCTGTTGCCTCATCAACACAACGCAACCAGTTACGCACAGGCCCTAGATTGGTTTCATTTCTAAACGCTCTAATACGAGAATCTTTCTCAGCAAACGATTGAATTATCTGCCAAGTATTATCTGTACTGGCATTATCAACAATCACAACTTCAATATTTTTGTATGTTTGATCCAAGGCAGATTGAATCGTTTCAGCAATAATTGACTCACGATTGTATACAGGAATAAGAATTGTAACCAAAGGAGTCATATATATTTCTCTTTAATAATATTTAAAACTTGTATTGGGCCAAGAAAAGCATAAAAAGACAAACTGAATATGGTAGCTAAGACAACACCATTCAAATCCAATTTCAAATTCGACACTAAGTAAATAGACAAAGGTATATTTATGAGTGCAGCCAAGACTGAAGTGTAGAGTTGTATACCAAGATTATTGGTAGCATTAACAAAATAGGCGAAAACATTGCTCCAAACCGAAAAAAAAATAAAGATTGCGAATAGGTAATAAAGTGTTTGCGATATTTCGATTTCATCACCTATCCATAGGCTAACAATTTTAGGACCAACTAATGCCAAGATAAACGCACCTAAAAACAAAAATAAAGCCACTTTAATTTGCTGTCGTATATTTTTTCTTATCCAAGCTAGATCGCCTCGTTGATAAGCGTCTGAATAAGCTGGCCACAACGGAGCAAGTAACAAGCTATGGATTACCGTAAAGACACTAAACAGCTTAAACAAGACTTCATAGGGAGTTACATGCTCAGGCCCTAGCAACTGAGTAATCACAATCTTATCCGTCATAAATATAACTAAGACAGCAAACTGAATAATAAAAAACTTTAAACCAAGCGACAATAGAGGGCGAATTTTGTTTGTATCAAAATCTTTGTAGGTTGGCTGTAATTCTTTATGTTTTTTAAATACAAAAAAACTTAGGACGAGATTAGCAACAACAAGTGACAACCCATAAGCCCAGACCATTAGATTTATAGAAGCCTGTGTAAATTGATAGAGAAAAAACACCAAAAATAAAGAAAGAATATTAGAAATAAACTGCCCAAGCACCACAACTGATGACTTTTGCAAACCATGATAAATTTGATTAACTAAGCTAATCCAGAAGTTAAAAAAGATAAAGAAGCTAAGGGTTACAATGGTTTGCCGTAGTGCTGCTTCTGAAATAGCCTGTGAATTAAACACGACTTGCCAAGGTATCCAGAAACTTAGCACTAAAAATATGCTAAATAAGGCAAACGATATTATGCCGATCAAGCCATAAGCTGTGGAAATAAAACGGGCCGCTTGCTTACTGTTGTTTTGCGCAAGACTTTCTGCAACTTTATTTTTTAAACCATTACCTATTCCTAAGTCAAACAACATAACCCAAGTAATCAGGGTTAACATCGTCGCCCAAATACCGAATTGCTCTACGCCAAGGTATTTGATCATAATCGGCATTACTAGAAAAGTCGCGGCGACTGCACCGACTTTGTATAGTACAGAGCCTTTTACTTGTTTAACATAATTATGGCTTCGTGCCTTGGACGCAGTCAATTTTCCGTAACCCATTCAATCATCTTCCGGATACCTTCTGCTTTACTCACTTTTGGTGTCCAGTTAATCAGCTTTTGCGCCTTGGTTATATCTGCTACAAATACACGCTGGTCACTTTCTCTTGGCGGTAGTTGTTGATAGGTCATTTGAATCTCCAGTTCCTGTTCCAAGAACTGGAAAAGCTCTAACAGCGAAGAAGAACTAACAATACCGCCACCAATATTGAATGCTTGTCCTTTAATTGCTTCGATTCTTTCTGCCGCTTTTATATATAGATCAACGCAGTCCGAAGCATGGAGAAGATCACGAACCTGTTTACCATTACCCGAAATAGTAAAAGGCTCTATAGCAATCCCTCTTTTTATCTCAATCGCTTTCTGGGTGAACCAGCCTAACCAGCCTTGATCAAAAGTTGCAAACTGACGACCACCAAACATGGATGAATGACGAAAGACAGCCGTTTTCAGTCCATAGATACGTGCGAAGTCCAGCATATACTGGTCGGCGCTGCCTTTTGATGTACCGTAGGGTGAATGAAAGTCTAGGTTGACACTTTCATCGAAGCCATTTGGTTTATCTATACATTCGTAACGTGTTTCTGTTTCCCTATAACTGAATTGCTCTAGATCGCCATAAACCTTATTGGTTGATGAATATATGACCGTACTTTCCGGCGAGTAGAGCCTGACTGCGTTCAAAAGATTAAAACTACCACCTACGTTAACTTCAAAATCCATACGAGGATCAGCAATTGACGTTGTCATTGCCACCTGGCCAGCAAGATGATAGATCACGTCCGGTTTGTGCGTGCGCACAGTACGTTCTACATCATTGGTGTTACGAATATCGCCATGTATAAATTCAAAGTCGCCTTGTATTTTGAGCCATTCCAGATTCTGATAGCTGCCAAAACGATAAAGGCTGTCAAATACGACCAACTCATGACCTTGTCGCAGTATTTCACACGCAATATTTGAGCCTAAAAACCCACAGCCGCCTGTAACAAGATATTTCATTCTGCCACCTTAAATAACTTTTTCAGTCCATCTATTTTTTCTGTTGTCACATTCCAACCCAAGCTTTTCAATACACTATTATCAACGTTTACTGTCATCATCTCGCCGTCACGCATGGGAACATCCCCAAAACCAAGCTGGGTTGTGCTGCTGGGGTTCAGGCGTTTATAGACCGCATAGATAGCCGATACAAAGTCACGGACACTGGTTAAGTCGCCTGTACCCACATCCAATTCAGTATATTCAGGTAGCAGGTCTGCTTTTTGAAGTGCCAACAAATAGGCTGTTACAACATCATCGATATAGATAAAATCACGTTGTTGAGACCCTTCCGTCAACGGAATACGGCTAACACCTTGTTCTAGCTGCCCAATCAGCCAAGGGACAAACTTTGTCTGATCATCCTTTGGCCCATACATGTGCTCCAGCTTCAAATTAACCACTTTGATTACCTGACTTCGCTGTTTGAGCCATTCAGTAAAGTGTTTTTTTGAAAGCGAATAGGCATTCAGGTACTTGGGTAATAAGGTGTCTGTGTTAAAGAAGGTGTCTGTGTTAAAGAAGGTGGCCGCGTCAAGTACTTTCAGACCAAAAAGCAAATTCGTTTCAACAACTTCATGTGCGGGTTGACCATGACGCCCATAGCTACAAGCTGTATGGATAACTGTATCCACTTTTTCAGCCTTAAATGCCTCTTCAATCGCCACCTGATCTACATCAAAAACGCTGACATGCTCCAGCAGGTGTTTAATACGCCAGGTATCCGACGTTGACCGTTTCAGTATAGTCACCTTATAGCCCTGCTGAAGCAGGGCCTCTAATAAGTGGCTACCCAAGAATCCGGTCGCACCGGTCAGTAGTACATGCTGCATCAGAAGTTTAATCCGAAGAATTCTTCCAGCTTTTCGGCCACAAATTCAAAGTGTTCCTGGCCCAGTGAAGGTTGCACACCCAACCAGAAGGTTTGGTTCATAGTACGGTCGGTATTAGTTAATTCCCCCACTACGCGGTACTCAATATTCTGAAAATACGGCTGTCGGGTGAGGTTACCAGCAAACAGCAAACGAGTACCGATTTTGTGTTGATCCAGGTATTTAAGCAAGTCAACCCGCTGAACACCGCTGCTTTCTTTCAATGTGACCGGGAAGCCGAACCAGGACGGATCACTGTTGGGTGTCGCTTCTGCAACTTCAAGAACGTCTGCCAGGCTGGCTAAACGTTCTTTCAACAGTTGATAGTTGCGCTTACGTGTGGCGATAAACTCCGGCGCACGTACCAGCTGTGCTAAGCCACAGGCTGCCTGCATATCGGTAATTTTCAGGTTATAGCCAAGATGGGCGTATACGTATTTGTGGTCGTAGCCTTGCGGCAGTGTGCCAAATTTTTGTCCGAAACGGTTGCCGCAGGTATCGTCACAGCCTGGAGCACAGTAGCAGTCACGGCCCCAGTCACGAAAAGATTCCGCAATCACTTTCAGCGTAGGATTATTGGTAAATACCGCACCGCCTTCACCCATGGTAATGTGATGCGCGGGGTAAAAGCTCAGAGTGGCAATATCACCCCAGGTGCCCACCATTTTACCGTCAAAAGTTGCGCCCAGGGCATCACAGCAGTCTTCCACCAGCCACAGATTATACTTTTCACAAAGTGCTTTCACTTTGGCCAGGTTAAACGGGTTACCCAAGGTATGGGCAAGCATAATCGCTTTGGTTTTGGGCGTAATGGCGGCTTCAATCAAATCGGCATCGATGTTGTGGGTTTTCATGTCCACATCCACAAACACCGGCACGGCACCAAACTGCACAATAGGGTTTACCGTGGTCGGGAAACCAGCGGCTACACCAATCACCTCATCGCCTTTTTTGATGGCACGCTCACCCAGTTTGGGAGATGTAAGAGTGCTGAATGCAACCAGATTGGCGGAAGAACCGGAGTTAACGGTGATCAGGTATTTTACGCCGATAAATTCCGCTAATTTTTTCTCAAATTCTGCGTTAAAACGTCCGGTCGTCAGCCATCCATCAAGTGAAGCCTCTACCATCAGTTGCAGTTCGCGTGCGCCAATTACTTTACCAGAAGGTGGTATTACAGTTTCACCGGGCACAAAACTTTTGGCTGCCAGGGCGGTATCGGCGTATTGCTGTACCAGTTTGCTGATTTCCTGACGGAGTATTTCGGGGGTCATATTCTTTTCTCTTTTTTAATCAAATTTCAAGGCAATAACACTGCTTTCAGCATGCCTGATACTGTTGAATTTGTTGCAATGTTTGTTGTTGTACATCTCTGCCTTGTAACCAAGCCTGATGCCAATCGACGATGGTATCCAATGTGTGGGCAAGTGACCAGCGTGGCTGCCATTTAAGCTTTGCTGCTGCTTTGCTGATGTCTAACTTGAGTAGCTGTGCTTCATGGGGTTGTAGGTTAGTATCTAACTGCCAACTGGCACCAGCACCCCAATGTTCAGTCATGTGTTTGAGAATCCATTCTACTGGCTGTACATCTTCATCTTTCGGACCAAAGTTCCAGCCTTCGGCATAGGCTTTGCCTTCTGTGTACAATTTTTCCGCCAGCATCAGATAACCACTTAATGGTTCCAGTACATGCTGCCATGGACGAGTTGCCAGTGGATTACGGATTACAACCGCTTGTTGTTTTTCAAATGCCCGTAAGATATCAGGAATGAGCCTGTCTTCAGCCCAATCGCCGCCGCCAATTACATTACCTGCACGGCCAGAAGCTAAAGCAGCTGTGTTTTCTGTATTGAAGAATGAACTTCTATAGGCTGCTGTTACCAGCTCGGAACAACCTTTACTGTTGCTGTATGGATCGTGCCCCCCCATAGGTTCACTTTCCCGATAGCCCCATACCCACTCACGGTTTTCATAACATTTGTCAGTGGTGACATTAACAATGGCTTTCAGATGGCTACATTGGCGAGCGGCTTCCAGAACATGAACTGTACCCATCACGTTGGTTGCATAAGTTTCTACTGGTTCACGGTATGACAAACGCACTAATGGCTGGGCGGCCATGTGGATAAGGATATCAGGGTTAAAACTTACCATGGCGCTGGTAATGGCTTCGAGATTACGAATATCACCAATAACTGATTCCATCCCATCCGCTACGCGCGCTTGTTCAAACAAGGCTGGCTGTGTTGGTGGTTGCAGCGCAAAACCTTTTACTGTTGCTCCCATACTTTGCAACCAGAGCGATAACCAGCTTCCTTTAAAACCAGTATGCCCGGTAAGAAATACTTTCTTACCTTGCCAGAATATCGGGTTAACTGCTGTTGCCATAGTTATTACTCCCAGGTTTTCCAGGGAGCTTCACCGCTTTCCCATAATTCTTCCAGCAGGTGCTTGTCACGCAAAGTATCCATAGGTTGCCAGAAGCCCTGATGTTCATAAGCCATTAATTGGCCATCTTTTGCCAAGCCCATTAAGGGTTCTTGCTCCCAAATGGTGCTGTCGTCGCTGAGATATTTAAGCACTTCCGGGGTAAGTACAAAGAAACCACCATTGATCATGGCACCATCGCCTTTGGGCTTTTCTTTGAAGTTCATTACTTGTTTGTTCTGAATATCCAACGCGCCAAATCGACCCGGAGGATAAGTAGCGGTAAGTGTTGCAGCTTTACCATGTTCTTTGTGAAAGCGTACGGTCGCAGAAATATCAATATCACCAACACCATCACCATAGGTGAAGCAAAATGCTTCTTCATTTTTTACATATTCAGCTACGCGGCGTAAACGACCACCTGTCATGGAGTGCTCGCCAGTATCTACCAATGTTACGTTCCATGGCTCTGCACGTTTGTTATGTACTTCCATAGTATTGTCGCGCATGTTGAATGTTACGTCTGACATGTGCAAAAAGTAGTTGGCAAAGTACTCTTTAATGACATAGCCCTTGTAGCCACAACAGATAACAAAATCGTGAATACCATGGGCAGAGTACATTTTCATAATGTGCCAGAGAATAGGCTTGCCACCAATTTCGACCATGGGTTTTGGGCGAGTGCTGGTTTCTTCACTGAGACGGGTACCTAAACCACCTGCCAAAATAACTGCTTTCATTTTTCCTCCGGTAAATTAGTTCGAGCTTACAAAAGCATCGGAATAGAATTTTTTTGCTGGTAAACCCGCAACTTCCAACTGTTGTTTTGCACTTTGAATCATAGCTTCTGAACCACAGGCGTATACCACTGCATTCTGCAGTTTCACATCATCCTCAATAACTGCTTGCTGTATATAGCCTTTACGGCCAGTCCAATTTACTGAACGGGAAAGTACTGGTATAAAATTGAGTGGTAATTGCGGAAATTGTGGCTGCCAATATATGTCAGATTCCGTACGCCCACCCCAATACAGATAAATATTACTGAAGGTTTGTAACTCTGGTGTTTCGGCCAGCTGTTCCAGTATTGCTTTAACGGGTGCAATACCCGTGCCCGTAGCTAACAGAACCAACGTTTCTGAATTTGTTTTGCGTAAACAAAATGTCCCTAACGGGCCTTCCAGACGCAATAGGTCGTTCGGTTGTGCATCATTGAACCAGTATTTGCTCATTATGCCATCTTCAACCTTGCGTATTTGCAAAGTTATATTGCCACTATTTAACGGTGTATTTGCTACCGAGTAACTGCGCCTTACGCCTTCTTTGCCAATTACGTCAACGTACTGACCAGGCAGGTATTCAAGATGACTGGCGGGAGGTGTGCGTAGTACCACTTCAATAACATCATGCGAAAGCCTGGTAATTTGATCTATACGGCATGGGATAGTTTTAGGTTTCAGCTTACCCAATTCACCAAGATCTTCAGTATCCAGCTCTACTGCGGTTTCAGCTGTGCGGCAACAGGTTAAGATAAAACCATCTTTTATTTCCTGATCGGTCAGGCTTTCCTGATTTTTAATTACCTTGGTATTGCCGGAAATAACTTTAACCTTACAAATACCGCATCGCCCTGTACGGCAACTATGTTCTAAAGCCAGTTCCGCTGCAGTGGCTGCCTCCAGCAGTGTTTGCCCTGCTTCAGCAGTAAAGGTTTTCCCGTTATTCAGTGTGATAACTTCAGCCATTATTGGCCTCTAGAATATTTTTCACGTTTTTAAGTTCATTTTTTACTAAATTTTCATCGTTTCTGGTTTCAATATTCAGCCTCAGCAGCGGTTCTGTATTGGAACCACGAATATTCATTCGCCAATTGCCAAAGTCCATACTCACACCATCGGTTTCATCGATTGTTGGATTTTGGCTGACATAGTAATTTTTTACAGCATGAATGCAGGCTTTTACATCCGCTACTTTAAAGTTGATTTCACCGCTACATGGGTAGGCTTGCTGGCGTTCGCTTACCAGCTGCGATAAGGGCTTACCGGCTAAGCTGATCAGTTCAGCCACTAATAACCATGGAATCATACCGCTGTCGCAGTAGGCAAAATCGCGGAAGTAATGGTGTGCGCTCATCTCGCCGCCGTAGATGGCGTTTTCCTTGCGCATGCGCTCTTTGATGAAAGCGTGGCCGGTTTTGCTTTGTATGGCCTGGCCACCATGCTGTGCGCAAATATCGATGGTGTTCCAGGTCAGGCGCGGGTCGTGGATGATCTTGGCGCCTGGCTCCTTCTTAAGGAAGGCTTCGGCCAACAGGCCGACGATGTAGTAGCCCTCGATGAACGCGCCGCTCTCGTCGAACAGAAAACAGCGGTCGAAGTCGCCGTCCCAGGCGATGCCCATGTCAGCTCCATGCGCTTTGACCGCATCGGCAGTTGCGGCGCGATTTTCCAGCAGGATGGGGTTGGGGATGCCATTAGGGAAGCGGCCATCGGGCTGGTGATGTACCTTGATGAACTCAACTGGCGCGCCCAAGGCCTTGAAGCACTGCTCCAACGCATCGATCACATGCCCCGCAGCGCCGTTGCCGGCATTGACCACCAGCTTGAGCGGTTGAAGATCAGCAGGGCTGATATAGCCGAGCAGGTGTTCGATGTAAGCGTCCTGGCATGATTGGCGAGTCAGGCTGCCGCGCTTGCCGACCGGCGCGAAGTTGTCTGCCTCGGCCAGAGCCTGAATATCTTTGAGCCCGGTGTCACCACTGATCGGCTGGGCGCCACGTCGCACCAGTTTCATGCCGTTGAAGTCGATGGGATTGTGACTGGCGGTTACCTCGATGCCACCATCGACATCGAGGTGAAAGGCGGCGAAATAAACTTCTTCGGTACCGGTCATACCCAGGTCGATCACATCACAGCCAGCGTCCATAAGGCCATTGGCCAGAGCCTGCTTGAGGCCTGCAGTGGATAGACGCATATCGCCACCGATCACGATGCGTTTAGCATCGAGAAACTGCGCGTAGGCACGGCCAATGCGGTAGGCGATGTTCTCATTGAGTTCAGCGCCGAGCTGGCCGCGGATGTCGTAGGCTTTAAAGCAGGTTAGCGTGGTCACGGTGAGTAACTCTTCTCGATCGAGTGCAGCAACACCCTGCATTGCCATGCAGCAGGGCGATACGTGAATCAGGCGCTTCGCGTACGGTTCCCGGTAAATACGATGCGGATCAGCGCGACGAATACGCCAAGCATGCCGCCCAGCACCAAGCCAATTGCCACGATCAGCATTTTCTTGGGTTTGATGGGTTTAAGTGGCTTGATAGCCGGTTGGTCGATACGCACCAGGTTCAGCTGTTCAAGATTAAGCTGGATACTCTTTAAACGAGCCGCTTCTTCACGCATTTCTGCCAACTTGGCCAGGAAAAGGTCTTCATTCTGCCGGCTCTGCATCATCTCGATCTGGCGGTTGTGCTCGAGCATCTGCAGTTTATTCTGGATTGTGGCGATTTTCGGCTCGGTGTGATCATCCGAACGACGCTTGAGCAGGATATTGCGCTCGGCCTCCAGGGCTTCAGTCCCCATGAAGTGGAGGGGGAACTGCTGGCTGATCACTTCTGTACGAAAAACGTTACCCTGCCCTGCCGCTGTATCAACATCGCCCATGGACGTGGGATTGGTCGGCTTGGAAATACCAAGTGATTTGGCGATGGCAATAGCCTCGTCGAGCTGGGCAATGCGGTTCTGTCGACGAGTACGCAGCTCAGCTCTCAGCGCCTTGAGCTCATCTTGCAAAATGGCAATCTGGAGCTTGTCATCTTCACTCAGCTTGGCAATGGCAGCTTCTTTCTCGGCCTCATAACTGGCACGCGCAGCCGCCATTTGTCGTTCGATATTGTTCAGATGATTCTGGATTACCCCCTCAAGATCCAGCGCTACGCGGCGGCGCTCATCGCTGATGGCTTGCTCGACCATACCATTGAGAATGGTCACGCCATCTAGGTAGTCAGGGTATTCAAGACGCAGCCCTACATAAGGCGAAAGGTTGTTGGTTTTCTTTGGATCCGGCTGCAACAAGGTGAAGTTTGCGCCATTAAAAGCCTCAAATGCCTGCTCAAGGGTCTTGTCACCCGTCTTTAGCGGTTCAAATAAAGCCTGATTGTCTCGGAAAAACTGCAAGCGTGAACTGTAGGAGTCCAGTGCTGCACCTACGCGTTGCAGTGCTTCTTCAGGCGTTAAGCTGTATACGCCCGTACTGTTGAGTTCATCCAGCTCTTTCAATGGAGCCGGTCGTAGCATGCTTTGCACCTGATAGTGAGGCGTGGCAAGCCAGGCGTAGCCTGCAGCACAGACCGCTACGGCAAGCGTACAGGCAATGATCAGGTACTTCTGTTGCCAGAGTTTCTGGAACAGTTCCACGAGATCGATTTCATCTGCTGTGGGCTCGTAGGGCTTTGCGGGTTCGGTACTCACACTATCTCCGAGGTCTAATCATCATTGAAAAACGTTGGTGTTTGCTCTTGCTGGCACCTGGTAAGTGCCTGCAAAACGCGCGGGTTTAACCCGGAACTACTACGTTGAGCGGACATCCTGCTTGTGCATATAAAGCCCGATACATCCGTGCGAGCTCTCGCTTGGCATCTGGTTCGCCATGCACGATACGAATTTCTCCGGGCTTGTTGCGCATACCGCTTACGAACTTGAGCAACCCGGCTTGGTCGGCATGAGCTGAATAGCCGCCCATGGTATGCACCTGAGCGCGAATGTCATAGCGCTGCCCGTCAAATTCCACATAGCCACTACGCGGGCCAAAACGCTGGATCTGTCGTCCCGGTGTACCCTCGGCCTGGTAGCCGACGAACAGCACATCATGCCGCTCATCACCCAGCATCGCTTTTAGGTAGTTGACGATACGCCCGCTGGAGCACATGCCGTTGCCGGCTATAACGATCGCCGGCTGAGCGGTTTGCGTCAGGCGATTGACCATGGCCAGGTGAGCCTGGTGGCTGTCGACCGTGAGCAGGTTACGAAAAGAAAGTGGTTTACGGCCCTTGGCTAAAAGCGCCCTCGCTTCTGCATCCCAGAAGTGATCGAGCTCGCGGTACACCGCTGTAAAACGGCTGGCCAGCGGAGAGTCGAGAATGATGGGCAGATTCGTCCAGTCGAGCGCTGCAGCTTTGCTGGTGCCCGGTTTTGAAGCACTTGACTGACCTTTGGCAGATTCCTTCAGCGCTCTGCGATGGATGATGTCTTCCAGCTCATAGAGCAACTCTTGGGTGCGACCAATACTGAAGGCGGGTATCAGCACTGTGCCCTGGTTACTCAGCGCGTGCTCGAGCACCTTTTCCAGTCGCGCACGACGACTGCGGCGGTCTTCGTGCAGGCGATCACCGTAAGTGCTTTCGATAACCAGAACATCGGCTTTGTAGGGAGCTTTCGGCGCCGGCAGGATTGGCGCATGGGGAGCGCCAAGGTCGCCGGAAAACACAATGCGCTTCTTCTCACCCGTCTCGGGGTAGTGCAGGTCTACCTCGACGTAGGCCGAACCAAGAATATGGCCAGCACGCTGTAGACGAATCCGCGCGTTGAGTTGTGGCGTGTCGATCAAGCTGAACCACTGTTTGTAGGGCAAGGCGACGATGCGTTGCTCGATTAGCTTGAGGTAACGCTCGACTTGTTTCTGATCGCGACTAAAACCAAGCTTGAAGGCATCTTCGAGAACGATAGGTAGCAGCTTGGCTGATGGCTCACTGCAGAGAATCGGGCCTTTGAAGCCAGCGGCTAGCAGATAGGGAATGCGGCCAACATGATCGATGTGAACATGGGTTGCGACCAGAGCCCTGATACCATCCAGGGAAAAATCGATGGCGAGGTTACCGGCATTCGCACGGCCTTCTGGAGAGGTTTCCGCGCCTTGAAATAGGCCACAGTCAATTAGCAACGCATGCTCATGATCCATCTGTAGCTGATGGCAAGAGCCCGTCACACCCGTTACGGCGCCATGATGAACAATGGAGGGGTACCGCACGAGTCAATCCCTAACGCTGGCGAAATTCAAAAGGACTCAGCCCAGTAATGCGGATGGCTACCCAGATAAAGCTGGTGAGTTCAACAAGCTGAAAGCGTAGCAACCAGATGCTTTGCGAAAGCCCACACATTTTGACCGTTTTCTGTAATTTCGCAAGTACGAGAGGCGCCTTATGTCAGATTGCCATCTAACAAGGGGTCGACACGAGCGAAGCGCTCTATACCTGCTTACTCATCCTCATTGACCCGATCACGCAACTCCTTGCCCGGCTTGAAATGTGGTACGAACTTGCCATCCAGACGTACCGACTGGCCGGTTTTGGGGTTGCGCCCAACGCGCGGCGCGCGATAGTGCAGCGAGAAGCTGCCGAAGCCACGAATCTCGATACGGTCTCCCGTGGCCAGCGCCTGGGACATTTGCTCCAGCATGGTCTTGATGGCCAACTCGACATCCTTGGAGGAAAGCTGGCCCTGGTGGGTGACGATTCTTTCGATCAACTCCGACTTGGTCATGGTTTTCCCTTCTTTTTCAAGCGGCTAGAAGACTCGATGGATCGGTTTTAGCACGCTGATCAGCTTTTGAACAGCCTAAAAAACAATGCGTTAGCGAGTTTTGCGGTTAGTTGTGATGATGCGGGCTTTGCGTAGGAGGTCTACCTCGAGGCGAAGCTTTTGGGTATGGGCTCGGTATTGCGGAATGGCCGCCATTCGCTGCGGGGCGCAGCTCCTACAAGGGGAGCGTTGTTTTGCAGTTTGGTGTGGGAGTCCCGCCTCGGGGCGAAGCTGTTGAGGCCTTGTGGGCAGCCATTGTTCGCGGCGGGGCGCCGCTCCTACAGGGGTCGCGTTGTTTGCTGGGTTGGTGTGGGAGCTCCGCCTCGGGGCGAAGCTGTTGAGGCCGGCTCGATACTTGTGGGGCAGCCATTGTTCGCGGCGGGGCGCCGCTCCTACGCGGGCGGTGGCGTTTGCTGGGTTGGCGTAGGAGCCCCGCCTCGGGGCGAAGTTTTTCCCAAAACCACACTCGTCTAAGCTGGAATTAGACGCTCCTGCGGAAGGGAATCCGATGACAGAGAAACGCTACGCCTCACACAGACTTCGCGACGGACGCTGGTCCAGTAGCGGACAAATCTATCTTGTCACCACCGTAACCAATGGTCGCCTGCCTGTTTTTGCTGATTTTTCAGCGGCGCGCACGCTCATACAGGTCATTCGTCAAGATGAGTTGCTTGGATCGCATCAAACGCTCTGCTTTGTCGTGATGCCTGATCATCTGCACTGGCTATTGCAACTACAGAATGAGGACCTGACCCGCTTGGTGGGCAGGGTCAAATCCATTTCCGCCAAGCGCCTGGGTAGGCCGATATGGCAGAAGGGATTCCATGATCATGCGTTGCGCCGGGAGGAGGATGTTCGGAGTGTGGCGAGATATGTGGTGTCGAACCCCTTGAGAGCCGGGCTCGTGGAACGAGCGGGTGATTATCCGCATTGGGATGCAGTGTGGATATGAGGGCAGTTGGGCGCAGCCTTTAGCTATTGCTTCGGTATTGCAGGGTGATGGCTATTCGCGGCGGGGCGCCGCTCCTACAGGGGGTCGCGTCGTTTGCTGGGCTGGTGTGGGAGCCCCGCCTCGGGGCGAAGCTGTTGAGGCCGGCTCGATACTTGTGGGGCAGCCATTGTTCGCGGCGGGGCGCCGCTCCTACAGGGGGGGCGCGTCGTTTGCTGGATTGGCGTGGGAGCCCCGCCTCGGGGCGAAGCTGTTGAGGCCGGCTCGATACTTGTGGTGCAGCCATTGTTCGCGGCGGGGCGCCGCTCCTACAGGGGGGGCGCGTCGTTTGCTGGATTGGCGTGGGAGCCCCGCCTCGGGGCGAAGCTGTTGAGGCCGACTCGATACTTGTGGGGCAGCCATTGTTCGCGGCGGGGCGCCGCTCCTACAGGGGGTCGCGTCGTTTGCTGGGCTGGTGTGGGAGCCCCGCCTCGGGGCGAAGCTTTTGGGTATGGGCTCGGTATTGCTGGATGGCCGCCATTCGCCGCGAGGCGCGGCTCCTACAAGGGCGATGTAATTGGGGGATGCGGAATCGGGTAGGAGGCGGGGTCGCCCCCGCCGTCCTCCCACACCACCGTACGTACGGTTCCGTATACGGCGGTTCCTGCCTACTGACAAACAGCATCAGCGAGCTTGGTTCCGTTGATGTGTCGCCTGCGGTAGCTAAGCGCCCAGACCG
>Ga0222660_1000265_pt1 | contig 26878 bp, 26 predicted proteins | sample AntAcemetagen549_FD_179832 | JGI IMG/M metagenome (GOLD analysis project Ga0222660, IMG submission 179832) | Saline water microbial communities from Ace Lake, Antarctica - #549 | ecosystem: Environmental > Aquatic > Non-marine Saline and Alkaline > Saline | place: Antarctica: Ace Lake...
TCATTTCCATACTGATCACCCTGTGTTCTCCTGCTCAAAAATTGAGCAGAAGCAGTTGAACACCTGGGTCAGTTTTCAGTCGGCAGAACAGCCTCTACTGGGTCAGTTTTCGGTCAGCGGCAACAGTAAGGCGAGAGCTTTTCGCCTCGGCTTGGCGGTGGGCTGCTACGTTGCCGCTTGAGACTCTCGGCCAGGTCCAGGTGGTGAGCCAGTTTGTGGCTGCATTCGATATTGCGCGCCACGGCACCGGCCGAGCTTTTGCCAATACCGCCGAGCGCGAGCAGGGTGGTCAGCAGGGACAGACTGGCGAGCATCAGCAGGCGGGTGCGTTGGCTTCTGATCATGGCCGTTCCCTCATCCCTGCGAGAGCGCGCCGAGCACGTCGGGCAAATAAGTGATCAGGCTGTGCAGTGGGCCTGGTTGTTCAAAGGCTGGAGTGCTTGGCTGCAAGGTGGCGTAACTCACGACCAGCACCGTCGAGGTGCTGATCAGGTACAGGCCGATGGCAGCGAGGGCGCCGTTGCGGGCCGCTTGAGAGAGGCGGGACATGTTCTGTGCTCCAGGTCAGGAGTGGGTGTGGGCACAGAATCGTCGAAGTCATTTCGATTGAATAATGGATGCTCTGCAGAATAACTATCGATGGATTTGATAGCAGGCGCGAGTTGCCTGCTCGCTCCGGCATCCCGCGTTATACCTCACGCGGACGCCAGTTCCTTGTCCATGTTGCTGATGCATTCGCTCATGGCCTGCTGACAACGCTCCATCAGCGCGGGCATGTCGTCCAGGCTCAGGCCGGCAGTAGGGATTGCCGGCAGCGAGCGAATCAGAATGCGGCCGCTGTTCCAGCGATTCAGGCGCATGGCTTTGCTGTAGTTGCTCACGCACACCGGGATGATCGGAACACCGGCCGTGATCGCCATCTGAAACGCGCCTTTCTTGAACGGCAGCAGGCCTCGGCCAAGGTTGCGCGTGCCTTCCGGGAAGACCCAGATCGAAGTGTCGCGATTGCGCAGGGTTTCGGTGGTGGTCAGCATTGCGCGTTTGGCGGCCACGGCATTGCTGCGATCGATCAGCACGTTACCGGCCAGCCAGTAGAGCTGACCGAAGAATGGCACCCACTTGAGGCTCTTCTTGCCGATGCTCACGGTGCGCTCCGGTACCACGCGGCCAAGCACGTAGAGGTCGAAGTTGGACTGGTGGTTGGCGATGATCACGCAGGAGCGCTGGTGTTCTAAAAGCGGGCGTACGTCGGTCTTCAGCTTCAGGCGCAGCAGGCATAGTGCGGGCAGCGAATAAAGACGTGCGCAGAGGCGGCTGTTGTCGGGGTTGAACGGGCGGCACAGGCCGAGCAGCAGGCCAAGCAGACCGGCCAGGATGAAATGCACGCCCATCAGCAGCATGCGCAAGACGTAGAGCATTGGGGAGAACCGTCAGGGAAGGGGCGCGCAGTGTACGGGCGTTCACTCTGTCGGGCAATTGCTCGAAACTACCGCTTGGCGTGCGTAACGTCATGAATTGTCGCAGAACTTGTCGGTTTCCATGCCCATGCAGAAAGGGCGCCTCACTGCGCCCTTCAATGCTTACTCGGTCTCGGTTTTGGCCGGCTTACCTGGCAGCAGGCCGTCTGCGCGGAACATCGCCTTGATGCCGCGCAGCGCCTGACGGCTGCGGTCCTGGTTTTCGATCAGGGCGAAGCGCACATGGTCGTCGCCATAGTCGCCAAAACCCAATCCAGGCGAGACGCAGACCTTGGCTTCTGCCAGCAGCTTCTTGGCGAACTCCAGCGAGCCCAGGTGCGCATAGGCCTCGGGAATCTTGGCCCAGATGTACATGGAAGCCTTGGGCTTTTCCACCATCCAGCCGATCTCGTGCAGGCCCTTGACCAGCAGGTTGCGCCGCTGACGATACTGTTCGGCGATATCGCGCACGCACTGCTGGTCGCCTTCCAGCGCAGCGATGGCCGCCACCTGCAGCGGGGTGAAGGTGCCGTAGTCGTGGTAGCTCTTGATCCGTGCCAGGGCGCTGACCAGCTCGGGGTTACCGACCATGAAGCCGATGCGCCAGCCGGCCATGTTGTAGCTCTTGGACAGGGTGAAGAACTCCACTGCGATGTCCTTGGCGCCGGGTACCTGCATGATCGACGGGGCTTTCCAGCCGTCATAAACGATGTCCGCGTAAGCCAGGTCGTGAATCACCAGTACGTCGTACTGCTTGGCCAGGGTTACCACGCGCTCGAAGAAGTCCAGCTCCACGCACTGTGCGGTGGGGTTGGAGGGGAAACCGAGGATCATCATCTTCGGCTTGGGAATCGATTCGCGAATCGCTCGTTCCAGTTCGGCGAAGAAATCCACACCCGGTACCAGCGGCACGGAACGCACCTGGGCGCCGGCGATCACCGCGCCGTAGATATGGATCGGGTAACTGGGGTTGGGTACCAGCACCGTGTCGCCGTGGTCCAGGGTGGCGAGCATCAGGTGCGCCAGGCCTTCCTTGGAGCCGATGGTGACGATGGCTTCGCTTTCCGGGTCGATCTCCACCTCGTAGCGATCCTTGTACCAGCGCGAGATGGCGCGGCGCAGGCGCGGAATACCGCGAGAGGTGGAGTAGCCGTGGGTATCTTCACGCTGGGCGACCTGCACGAGCTTCTCGACGATGTGCGGCGGCGTCGCCCCGTCGGGGTTACCCATGGAAAAGTCGATGATGTCTTCGCCGCGACGGCGCGCAGCCATCTTCAGTTCGGCGGTGATGTTGAAGACGTAGGGGGGGAGACGGTCGATGCGCGCAAAGCGGCGCTTGGCGTTATCAGCCATGATTTCCTCGAAGTACGTAAGCGCCCGGAACCGTCCGAGCGACGTTGGCCGCATCTGGCGGCCTGGCGAGAAGATAAGCGCAGCGGGGGATTCTGTCGAGCATTGGCTGAGCCCCAGGCAGGGGCTCAGCCAATCATCAGTCGAGGCAGGTCTCAGGGATTGACGACGATGGAGAACTTCTTGGAAAGGGTGTTGCCGTTGGCGTCGCGAATTTGCGCGGTGAAGTCATCGGGAATCGACGTGGCATTCTGCGGTTCGCCACTGAGTACGCCGTCACTGTCCAGGGTCAGGCCGGCCGGCGGGAAGCCGCTGACCAGGCGCCAGGTCGCGCCGCCGACGCCGCCGCGCGATTGCAGCTGCACGGAGTAGGGGGTGCCGACACTGGCCTGCGGCAGTGCGGAGAGCTGGGTGATGTGCAGCCCAGCAGCGGGGTGGCTGGTGGCCAGACGATAAAATTTGACCCGCGCGCCATCTTCGCTGTTGTCGCTACGACTGTTCAGGAATGCGCCTGCCTTGAAGTAGAAGGTGCGGCTGTCCCAGGCGGGGTCCAGCGGAACCTGGAGGACCTGCGAGCCATTGATCGTGACGGCCACCTCGGCCACGCCCTCGCGGTTGCGCGCCATGCCCAGGCGATAGACGAATGCCTGGCCCAGCTGAATGCCCTCGGCCAGGTTGTAGCGTTTGGCCTCCTCGGTGGCCTCCGGGCTCTGCTTGATCCTGGCGAAGAGGCGCCCGGTCTGGGCGTCCATGTCGTACTGGTAGTACAGGGTGGCCAGCGGCATGGCTTCATAGGCGTGGATCTGGCCAACGGCTACCAGGCCGTTGCTCACCGGCGCCTGCAAAACGCGCAGGCGTGCATCCAGGTGTGCACGGCCTTGGTTGTCCCAGTTCACTGCGTTCGAGCTGGGATCTATCATCTGTCGTAGTTCGGCGCGGGCGTAGTCGGCGCGAGCTGAAAGCGCGCCGTTGGTGGGTGCCCAGAAGGTCATGGCACCGTCGGTGTCGGTGCGGAAATAGGGTGAGGAGTAGCCCTGCGGACCGCTGAGCTGTTCGGGATACAGGGTCTGAGCACGACCCTGGGTGCCTCCTTTCTCGTCCACCGGCAAGGTCAGTGACCAGTTCTCCAGGGCGAAATTGCCACCGGGAGCCAGTTGCGGGCGCAGTTCGGCCTGACTGGCGAAACTCAGCAGGGAGCCTGTCACTGCAGCTCCGATTGCGGTGGCGTAACGACGCTTGCTGGGCGTTGCAACAAGATTGTTATTCATCGTTGTTTTTCCTGAAGTCATGCTCTAGATGACGGATCTTCCGTGGCATCAGCGATGCGGGTTGGACCTGTCCATTGATAGGTTCGACGGGGGTGTCGATAGCTCCCTGATTCCCCCGTTGAACCCCAAACATGACCCGTGGCTGCATGACTGAGTTCAGCTTCGTTCTATCCCTCCATTTCGCTTTCTGACGATCGGTTGCCTCTGTAATGGCTTCATGGCATCGAATTTGCCAAATGCTCAGTCGCCCAGCATGTCGTGCATGGCGATGATCTGTTCGGCCACCTGAATCAGCTTCTGCTGGCGACTCATGGCCTGCCGGCGCATCAGCGTATAGGCCTCTTCCTCGTTGCAGCTCTTCATCTTCATCAGCAGGCCCTTGGCCAGTTCCACGCGCTTGCGCTCGGCCAGTTGGGCATCGCGTGCCTGGAGCTGGGCACGCAATGCCTGATCGCTCTCGAAGCGGGCCATGGCGACGTCAAGGATGGGTTGCAGGCGCTGGGCATGGATGCCTTCGACGATGTAGGCGCTGACGCCACTCTGGATCGCCTGGCGCATCACGCTGGGGTCGTGTTCGTCGGTGAACATGACGATTGGACGCGGTTGGTCACGGCTGACCAGTACCACCTGTTCCATCACGTCGCGGCCAGGGGACTCGGTGTCGATCAGGATAACGTCGGGGCGCACGGCCTCGACCCGCTCCGGCAGGTCGATGGTCAGCCCGGATTCGTCGATGACCTCGAAGCCGGCCTCGATCAGCGCGCACTTGAGGCGGCCGACCTTCTTCGGGGTGTCGTTGATCAGAAGGATACGCAGCATCTATGGCTCTCCCGGCGGTTACAGGGCGACAGCCGGGCTGTCGGCCAGGGCATGGAGGCGGAAGCTGCGCGCGTACGCGGCAGGGGCGCTGCCGTCCCAGCTGGTGCCGTCCTGCAGGATGGAGCTGCGCATCTCGCCCGGCACGGCAATTCCCAGCGCCGTAGCGGCTTCGCGGTACAGGGCCAGTTGCTGCACCTGGCGGGCCACGCCCAGGTAGTCGGGGTCTTTGCGTAACAGGCCCCAACGGCGGAATTGGGTCATGAACCACATGGCATCGGACAGGTAGGGCTGGTTGACCAGGCCGCCGGCATGAAAGCGCAGCGGGTGCTCGTCTTGCCAGGCATGGCCGAGGCCGTCCTGATACTGGCCGAGAAAACGTGGGGTGATCGCCGAGACCGGCGCGTTGACGTATTCGCTGCCGCTGAGCAGCAGGGCGGTGCTGCGCTTGTTTTCCTCGTTATCATCGATGAAGCGTGCGGCGTCGAGCACCGCCATGATCAGCGCACGGGCGGTATTGGGGTTCTGTTCGGCGAAGGCGCGGGTGCAGCCCAGCACCTTTTCTGGGTGATCCGGCCAGATTGCCTGGATGGTGGTAACGGTACAGCCGAGTTGTTCATCGACGGCCTTGGCGGTCCAGGGTTCGCCGACGCAGAAGCCGTCGATGCGCTTGGCCTCCAGGTGTTCGATCATCTGCGGCGGTGGCACCACCACGCTGTCCACGTCGCGCAGCGGATGGATGCCCTGGCTGGCCAGCCAGTAGTAAAGCCACATGGCATGGGTGCCGGTGGGGAAGGTCTGCGCGAAGGTCAGTCGCGCTTTATTTTGGTGCACGTGCTGGTGCAGTGCTTCACCGCTGGTCACGCCGGCGCTTTGCAGCGTGTGCGACAGGTTGATGCTCTGGCCGTTCTGGTTCAACCCCATGAGCACCGCCATGTCGGTTGCCGCGGCGCCACCGAGGCCGAGCTGCACGCCGTAGATCAAACCGTACAGGCTGTGGGCGGCGTCCAGCTCGCCGCTGAGCAGGCGGTCGCGCAGGCCGGCCCAGGAGGCCTGGCGCTGCAGTTTGAGGCTCAGCCCGTATTTTTCGGCAAAGCCCTGGGTGGCCGCGACTATCACCGAGGCGGAATCGCTCAGGGCCATGAAACCGATGTTCAGCACGCTCTTTTCCGGTGCATCGCTGCCGCCGACCCAGGCCAGGGCGTCGCCGCGAGGGATATGCTGTTCGCTCATGTCACTTCCTTCATCCACGCATTAGGTTCCGAGCCGCCGGCTGAGGTTTGCAGGGCTGTGCGGGTGGCCCACAAAAAAGGCGTCGTACCGATCACCGCCGTAAAGGGCCGAGTTCGGATACGACGCCGTTGTCGTTCGGGCCTTGTCCGTCGTCGGAGAGGCTCACTGCACGTAGAGAAAGCAAGGCATATGCCAGTGCGCAGAGTATGCGCTGCAGGATGAGGCGTTCAGCGTTCCAGCATCTGCTTCACGCTGCTTTGCGGTATCTGCTGCTTGCGGCCCTCGCTATCGGTGAATTCGAGCATGCCGGTGTCCTTGTCCAGTTCCGGCTTGCCGTCGCTGGTGAGCATCTGGCCATCGGTAGTGGTGATGATGTACTCGCTGCTGCAACCGGCCAGGCCGAACAGACACAGGACGGCGATGATCCATGGCTTCATGACGTGCTCCTGAATGATTATCTGGGTGCTCCCATTTCAGAAGGTAGACGTTGGTGCACTGGCTGCAAGTCGGGTGCGGCAAAAGGCCCGTGTGTGCGTGCATAAAAAAGCCCCGCACTAGGCGGGGCTCCTTTATAACGCTTGGATCAGGCCTGAACGACCGGGATCTTGGCGCTGGCCGCCGCTTCGCGGAAGTCGGCGATCTGGTCGAAGCTCAGGTAGCGGTAGATGTCGCCAGCCATGCTGTCGATATCCTTGGCGTAGACCATGTACTCCTCGACGGTCGGCAGCTTGCCGAGAATCGAAGCGACCGCTGCCAGTTCGGCAGAGGCCAGGTACACGTTGGCGCCATCGCCCAGACGGTTCGGGAAGTTACGGGTGGAGGTCGATACCACGGTGGAGTTGGCAGCGACGCGAGCCTGGTTACCCATGCACAGCGAGCAGCCCGGCATCTCCATACGTGCACCGGCCTTGCCGTAGATACCGTAGTAGCCTTCTTCGGTCAGCTGGTGAGCATCCATCTTGGTCGGCGGCGACAGCCACAGACGGGTCGGGATACCGCCCTTGACCTTGTCCAGCAGCTTACCGGCAGCGCGGAAGTGACCAATGTTGGTCATGCACGAACCGATGAACACTTCGTCGATCTTGTCGCCGGCCACGGTGGACAGCAGACGGGCGTCGTCCGGGTCGTTCGGGGCGCACAGTACCGGCTCGTTGAGCTGGCTCAGGTCGATCTCGATGACTTCGGCGTACTCGGCGTCCTTGTCGGCTTCCAGCAGTACCGGGTTGGCCAGCCAGGCTTCCATCGCCTGAGCACGACGCTCCAGGGTACGGGCATCACCGTAGCCTTCGCTGATCATCCAGCGCAGCAAGGTGATGTTGGACTGCAGGTATTCGGCGATGGCCGCTTCCGGCAGTTTGATGGTGCAACCGGCAGCCGAACGCTCGGCGGAGGCGTCGGACAGCTCGAACGCCTGCTCGACGGTCAGATTGTCCAGGCCTTCGATCTCGAGGATGCGGCCGGAGAAGATGTTCTTCTTGCCTTTCTTCTCGACGGTCAGCAGGCCCTTCTGGATGGCGTAGTAGGGGATGGCATGGACCAGGTCACGCAGGGTGATACCCGGTTGCATCTTGCCCTTGAAGCGCACCAGCACGGATTCCGGCATGTCCAGCGGCATCACGCCGGTGGCGGCAGCGAAGGCGACCAGGCCGGAGCCGGCCGGGAAGCTGATGCCGATCGGGAAACGGGTGTGCGAGTCGCCACCGGTGCCGACGGTGTCCGGCAGCAGCATGCGGTTCAGCCAGCTGTGGATGATGCCGTCGCCCGGACGCAGGGACACGCCGCCACGGGTGCGGATGAAATCCGGCAGGGTGTGGTGGGTGGTGACGTCGATCGGCTTCGGATAGGCCGCGGTGTGGCAGAAGGACTGCATCACCAGATCAGCCGAGAAGCCCAGGCACGCCAGGTCTTTCAGCTCGTCGCGGGTCATCGGGCCAGTAGTGTCCTGGGAGCCGACGGTGGTCATCTTCGGTTCGCAGTAGGTGCCCGGGCGGACGCCTTCGACGCCGCAGGCCTTGCCGACCATTTTTTGCGCCAGGGTGAAACCCTTGGTGCTGGCGGCAGGCTGGTCCGGCTTCTTGAACAGCTCGGAAGCGCCCAGGCCCAGTTCGGCACGCGCCTTCTCGGTCAGGCCACGGCCGACGATCAGCGGGATACGGCCGCCAGCGCGGACTTCGTCGAGCAGCACCGGGGTCTTCAGTTCGAAGGTGGTGATGACGTCGTCGGTGCCGTGCTTGCAGACTTTGCCGGCGTACGGGTAGACGTCGATCACGTCGCCCATGTTGATGTTCGATACGTCGAACTCGATCGGCAGGGCGCCGGCATCTTCCATGGTGTTGTAGAAGATCGGGGCGATCTTGGTGCCGAAGCAGAAGCCGCCAGCGCGCTTGTTCGGAACGTACGGAATGTCGTCACCGAAGAACCACAGCACCGAGTTGGTGGCGGACTTACGGGACGATCCGGTACCGACCACGTCACCGACGTAGGCGACCGGGAAACCCTTGGCCTTGATCTCTTCGATCTGCTTCAGCGGGCCGATGGCGCCTTGCTGCTCCGGCACGATGCCGTCGCGAGCCATTTTCAGCATGGCCAGGGCGTGCAGCGGGATGTCAGGGCGCGACCAGGCGTCCGGGGCAGGGGACAGGTCGTCGGTGTTGGTTTCGCCAGGCACCTTGAACACGGCCAGGCTGTATTTCTCGGCGATGGCCGGCTTGTTGGTGAACCACTCGCCATCGGCCCAGGACTGCAGCACGGCCTTGGCGTTGGCATTGCCAGCCTTGGCTTTTTCGGCGACGTCGTGGAAGGCGTCGAACATCAGCAGGGTGTGCTTGAGTTGTTCGGCGGCAACGGTGCCCAGGGCGGCATCGTCCAGCAGCTCGACCATGGTGGCGATGTTGTAGCCGCCCTGCATGGTACCCAGCAGCTCGACAGCGCGTTGCTTGCTGATCAGCGGAGAGGTGGCTTCGCCCTTGGCGACGGCAGAGAGGAAACCGGCCTTGACGTAGGCCGCTTCGTCCACACCTGGCGGTACGCGGTTGGTGATCAGGTCTACGAGGAATTCTTCTTCGCCAGCCGGCGGGTTTTTCAGCAGCTCGACCAGGCCTGCGGTTTGTTCGGCGTTCAGCGGCTGGGGCACGATACCCTGAGCGGCACGCTCTGCTACGTGTTTGCGATAGGCTTCAAGCACAGTTATTACCCTCATCAGTGGTCCCAAAGGGTTGTCCGGGACGCGATCCAGATACTCATGACCAGGCGCTTTTCGACTTTATGAGCCGATCAGCCGAGGTTTCATGAGTCTCTTGTAGAAGCTGCTTTCAAAGTTTTACGCCGGCAGGACGGTTTCTGATGAGGGCTGACGCAGACGCTCGGGGGGACTCCAAGTGGCTGCGTCGCCATCGTACCTGCAGGATCGACTGTGCTCGTGACGCTTTGAAAACAGCTTCCAACGGACATTGGCGCCGTAAAAGGCGGGCCGATTCTAATGGAAAGCGCAGATAAAGTTAAGCCGATGTCCCCGTGTCGGCAGGCTGCTGAAAATGTGGGCGAGGCAGGCAATACAAGGCAAAAATGGCCGAAAAAGCGCAGTTTAGCTGTTCTAAATGAGCATTTTGAGGCCGTTTTTAACACAGTAGTGCCAACGCAGGTAGTTTTCGGTGGCCTGTAGGCAGGGGTGATCTGAATTAGACAAAGGGCTAAGATGCCAGGCCATTCTGCTGTCTATTCTGTTTTGCCATGTCCAATCAGCGCATCAAGACGCCTTGTGTGGGGCTGTGTTCGACCGTTTACGGCGATGTCGTGTGCCGCGGTTGCAAGCGCTTCCACCATGAGGTGATCAACTGGAACAGCTACAACGATGACGAGAAGCGTGCGGTGTGGACGCGGCTGGAAGTGTTGCTGGTGCAGGTGATGACCGCCAAGGTGGAAGTGTTCGACGGGCAGCGTCTGCGCGGGCAACTGGAGCAGCGGCAGATTCGCTTCGTGCCGCAGCAGTCGCCTTATTGCTGGGCCTATCAGCTGATCGCGCGGGGCGCGCGGGTGATCAATCAGCTGGAAGCCTACGGCATGGTGTTGCTGCCCGAGTTTCGCTACTGGGCGCTGCCTGAGTTGCGCGATGCCATCGACAGGGAATTCTTCCTGCTCTCCGAAGCGCACTACGAGCGCTATATCGCGCCGAAGTTTCTGCGCGAAGGGCTGGAGCTGCGGGTTTAGCGTTTGTAGGAGCCAGCTTGCTGGCGATCTTTAGCACCACAGATCGCCAGCAAGCTGGCTCCTACAGATGAACATGCGTCCTTGTCGTCAGCGCTGCGCCACCAACTCTTCGAGGTGGGCGATGATTTCGTCCGGCTTGAGCACCAGCACGTCACTTTCCAGCGCGTCGAGTATGACTTCGGCCGTATTGCCGATCAGTGCGCCGGAAAGCCCGGTGCGCGCGACGGTGCCGATCACCGTGACCGCCGCGTCGAGTTGGTGGGCAACCTGCGGAATCACCACGTCGGCCGGGCCTTCGAGTACATGCAGGCGCTCATCGCTGATGTCGTACTCGGCCTGGAAGCTGCGGCACTGCTCGCGGTAGCGCGCCTCGATGGTTTCCTTGAGCTGGAAGGTCGGGTCGGCTGCCGACAGCATCGGTGTCGGATGCGCGGTAGTCACGTGCAGGGTGCCTTTGGCCAGGCCGGCAATGTCATAGCCATGGCTGATGATCCCGGCATGCAGGGTGCGGTGTTCGCCATCGGCGTTGCCCACGTCCACGGCGGCGAGGATGTTGCCGCCCGTCCAGGGGCGCTCGGTCTTGACCATCAGCACCGGACCCGGGCAGTAGCGCAGCAGCTTCCAGTCCTCCGGGGTGAGCAGGGCCTTTTTCAGCGGGTTGTCCGGCAGATGTTGCTTGATCACCAATCCACAGCCTTCAGCCTGCTGCACGGCGATGATGGTCTGGTGCGGGTTGTCATGCCAGGACTGCTGAGTGGAGACGCTGAAACCTTCTTCACCGAGGGTGCTGCTGAGATCGCTGAGCCAGGCGCTGTGGTCGCCTTTCTTGTCGCAGACCAGCAGGTGCAGATGCGACTGGGTGACTCCCGCTATCAGTTTTGCCCGCTTCAGTGCGAGGCCTTCGGGGTGCTGGGGCTCCATCACCACCAGAATGCTACGGATCGCTTGCATGGTCGTCTCCCTGAGAATGAATAGTGCTTGTTCAACTATAGGTGCGTTGTTGCCAGCGGCTTGTTGACCTGCATCAACGGCGTGCTGGTCGTCCGGCCTGCCACTCGTATAATGGCCCGCCATTTTCAACCTCGCCAGCACCTAGAGCGCTTCAAATATGATGTTAAATGCCGGGCAAATTCCGAGTAGCGGTGAAGAACCTGTGTCGATTCTGCAGGAAATTCTCGGGTTTCTTGGTGGCGTCGCCACGCCTGATGCCTGGCTGGACGAGGCCTTGCGCCAGCAGGAAATCCTCCTGCTTGACCACCGCAATCTGGAATACAAGGCGGCACAGACGGCCCTGAGCCTGATGGGGCGCTATCTGACCAAGACCGAATTGACCGCGAGAATGTCGCGTTTGGCTCGTGAGGAGCTGGTGCACTTCGAGCAGGTGAGCAAGATCATCCGCGGGCGTGGCATCGAGGTTCGTCATGTTTCCGCCTCGCGTTACGCGGCCGGCCTGCGCGCGTTGTTGCGCGGTGGCGAAGTGGAGCGGCTGGTGGATGTGCTGGTGGTCGGCGCCTTCATCGAGGCGCGCTCCTGCGAACGCTTCGCGGCCCTGGTACCGCGTCTGGATGCCGAACTGGCCAAGTTCTACGCCGGGTTGCTGGAGAGCGAAGGGCGCCACTATCGGGGCTATCTCAAGCTCGCCTACCTGTATGGCGACGCGGCCGATGTCGATGCGCGTATCGAGGTGGTGCGCGCGGTGGAGCGGGAGCTGATCACCACGCCGGACGAGCAGTTCCGTTTCCATAGTGGCGTGCCCGCATAAAACAGCCGCGAAGCGGTTTTCTAGGGTCTGTTGCCGTTTCGCGCACAGCCGCGACGGAGCCAGTTTTTGCGTGGGGCTAGGCGCGAGACGCGAAGTTTGGTCGCCCAAATGAGCCGTCGAGTAACGACGTACCACGCAAAAACTGGCCCGTCCCTTCGGGTTGCGCGGCAAATTGCGCCATGCGTCGTTGCGGGATTTGGCAAGGGAACGACCATTACCTGCATCCCGCGCCTCGCGTGGCGCAATTTGGCGCAGCAACGCGGCTCGCGTCGAAACGGCAACAGACCCTAATAATTGTAGGAGCGGCTTCAGCCGCGAACACGGTGATAGCGGCCTTCGCGGCTAAAACGGAATGCCGCCCAGCCGCTCCTACAAGGTCAGGTCGAGTCGAACAGGGTGGGGCTTTCGTAGCCCGGATGAAATCCGGGGATTTATCGAAAGATCGCCCCGGATTTCATCCGGGCTACGGTCAGGCTGGCGTCAGTTCGAACGGCGCCTGGTTGAAGCCCGTTTCGTCGACCTGCAGCGCCCAGCCCTGGCGATCCCAGTCCCCCAGCACGATGCGCCGTGCCGCTTGGCCGTTGACTTCCAGCTCATGCACCGCCGGCCTGTGGGTGTGACCATGGATCAGCGTGCGCACACCATGCGCGGCCATCACCTTGATCACTTCCTCTGGCGTGACATCGACAATCTCGCTGGCTTTCATTCGCGTCTGTGCGCGGCTTTCGTTGCGCAGCTTGCGCGCCAGCTTCTGTCGCGTGCTCAGTGGCAGGTTGCGTAGGATCAGCAGGGTGAGCGGGTTGCGCAGCCAGCGGCGCAGCTTCATATAGCCGACGTCCAGAGTGCACAGGCTGTCGCCATGCATCAGCAGCACCGGCTCGCCATTCATCTGCAGCTTGTGCGGATCACTCAACAGGGTGCAGCCCGCTTCGCGACAGAAGCGCTGGCCGATGAGAAAGTCGCGATTACCGTGCATCAGGTAGATGCGCGTGCCGGCGTCGCTCAGTTCGCGCAGGGCGCGGGCGATCTCGTGCTGGAAGGGCGTCATGCCGTCGTCGCCGATCCAGACTTCGAAGAAGTCGCCGAGGATGTACAGCGCCTCGGCCTGGCGTGCGCGAGTGGCGAGAAAATGCAGAAACGCCCGGGTGATGTCCGGGCGTTTCTCTTCGAGGTGCAGATCGGAGATCAGCAGGATCATTTCGTTCAACAGACCGATGAAAAAGGTAGCGAGCGACGGCTAGGCTAGGCGCGGGTGGCCGAGGGCGCGGAGTTTACGGGGTGTAAATGAGCAGCCCGAGGCCGGCCGCAACGACGCATAGCCTAGCGCAGTAGTTTTTCGTCGGTCTGTCAGACGACTTCGGCCTTCTCGATGATCACGTCGTCGACCGGCACGTCCTGGTGGCCGGATTTCATGGTGGTGGCGACGCCCTTGATCTTCTCGACCACGTCCATGCCTTCGACCACTTCACCGAACACCGCGTAGCCCCAGCCCTGTACGGTCGGCGCGCTGTGGTTGAGGAAGGCGTTGTCGGCGACGTTGATGAAGAACTGCGCGCTGGCCGAATGCGGTTCCATGGTGCGGGCCATGGCGATGGTGCCGACTTTGTTGGCGACGCCGTTGTTGGCTTCGTTCTTGATCGGTGCGCGGGTCGGCTTCTGCTTCATGCCTGGCTCGAAACCGCCGCCCTGGATCATGAAGTTGCCGATCACGCGGTGGAAAATGGTGCCGTCGTAATGGCCTTCCTTCACGTATTGCTCGAAGTTGGCCACGGTTTCCGGGGCCTTGTCAGCGAACAGGTTCAGGGTGATGACGCCGTGGTTGGTGTGCAGTTTGATCATGATCGTATCCGTGATGAGGCAGGTTCGAGCCTGTGGCCCTGAGGTGAACAGCGCTTGTCAGGGTGGCATGCACCCTGTCAGGGGCTTGACAGGTTGGTTATGATACGGACTTTGCCCGAAGCGGCCTACCCTGTGCCGCGCCAGTATTGTTAAGGACACCATGAGCAAGCCTACCGTCGAAAAAGCTGCCAACTTCCTGCGCCCCATCGTCCAGGCTGATCTGGACAGCGGCAAGCACGCCAAGATCGTGACCCGCTTTCCGCCGGAGCCCAACGGCTACCTGCACATCGGCCATGCCAAGAGCATCTGCCTGAACTTCGGCCTGGCCGAAGAGTTCGGCGGCCAGTGCAACCTGCGTTTTGACGACACCAACCCGGCCAAGGAAGACCAGGAATACATCGACGCGATCAAGGCCGACGTCGAGTGGCTGGGCTTCAAGTGGGCCGGTGAGGAGCGCTACGCCTCCAACTATTTCGACCAACTGCATGCCTGGGCCATCGAGCTGATCAAGGCCGGCAAGGCCTTCGTCTGCGACCTGAATGCCGAAGAGATGCGTGAATACCGCGGCAGCCTGAACGAACCGGGCAAGAACAGCCCGTTCCGCGAGCGCTCCGTGGAAGAGAACCTCGACCTGTTCGCGCGTATGAAAGCCGGTGAGTTCCCGGACGGTGCCCGTTCGCTGCGCGCCAAGATCGACATGGCTTCGCCGAACATCAACCTGCGCGACCCGATCCTCTACCGCATCCGCCACGCCCATCACCACCAGACTGGTGACAAGTGGTGCATCTACCCGAGCTACGACTTCACTCATGGTCAGTCGGACGCCATCGAGGGCATCACCCACTCCATCTGCACCCTGGAGTTCGAGGATCACCGCCCGCTGTACGAGTGGTTCCTGGAGAACCTGCCGGTACCGGCGCAGCCGCGTCAGTACGAATTCGCCCGGCTGAACCTGAACTACACCATCACCAGCAAGCGCAAGCTCAAGCAGCTGGTCGACGAGAAGCACGTCAACGGTTGGGACGACCCGCGCATGTCGACGCTGTCCGGCTACCGTCGTCGCGGCTATACCCCGGCTTCGATCCGCGCGTTCTGCGACATGATCGGCGTCAACCGCGCCGGTGGTCTGGTGGACATCGGCATGCTCGAGTTCGCCATTCGCGATGATCTGGATGCCAATGCCGCGCGTGCCATGTGCGTGCTCAAGCCGCTGAAGGTGGTGATCACCAATTACCCCGAGGGCAAGGTCGAGAATCTGGAGCTGGCGCGTCACCCCAAGCAGGACATCGGCACCCGCGTGCTGCCGTTCTCCCGCGAGATCTTCATCGACGCCAGCGACTTCGAGGAAACCCCGCCGGACGGCTTCAAGCGCCTGATCCCTGGCGGCGAAGTGCGCCTGCGCGGCAGCTACGTGATCCGCGCCGACGAAGCCATCAAGGATGCCGCCGGCAACATCGTCGAGCTGCGCTGCTCCTATGACGAGAACACCCTGGGCAAGAACCCCGAAGGCCGCAAGGTCAAGGGCGTGATTCACTGGGTGCCAGCGGCCGAGAGCGTCGAGTGCGAAGTGCGTCTGTACGACCGCCTGTTCCGCTCGGCCAACCCGGAGAAGAGCGAAGAGGGCGGCAGCTTCCTCGACAACATCAATCCCGAGTCGTTGGTCGTGCTCACCGGTTGCCGCGCCGAGCCATCGCTGGCCCAGGCGACGGCTGATGATCGCTTCCAGTTCGAGCGCGAAGGTTATTTCTGCCTGGACAAGGATTCGCAGCCAGGCAAGCCGGTGTTCAACCGTACCGTGACCTTGCGCGACTCCTGGGGGCAATAAATGGCGCTCTCCATCTACAACACCCTGAGCAAGGTCAAGGAAGCGTTCAAACCGCTGGAAGGCAATCATGTGCGCATGTACGTGTGCGGCATGACCGTCTATGACTTCTGCCACATCGGCCACGCCCGGGTGATGGTCGCCTTCGACGTGGTCACCCGCTGGCTGCGTCAGCGCGGCTATGACGTGACCTACGTGCGCAATATCACCGACATTGATGACAAGATCATCAAGCGCGCGCAGGAGAACGGCGAGCCGTTCGAGGCACTGGTCGAGCGCATGATCGCTGCGATGCACGAAGACGAGGCGCGCCTGAGCGTGCTGCGCCCGGACATCGAGCCGCGTGCCACCGGGCACATCGCCGGCATGCACCAGATGATCCAGACCCTGATCGACAAGGGCTACGCCTATGCGCCCGGCAATGGCGACGTGTACTACCGCGTTACCAAGTTCGAGACCTACGGCAAGCTGTCGCGCCGCAAGATCGACGAGCTGAAGATCGGCGCACGCATCGAAGTCGACGAAATCAAGGAAGACCCGCTGGATTTCGTGCTGTGGAAAGGCGCCAAGCCGGGCGAGCCGAGCTGGGATTCGCCCTGGGGCAAGGGGCGCCCGGGTTGGCACATCGAGTGCTCCGTGATGTCCACCTGCTGCCTGGGCGAGACCTTCGACATCCACGGCGGCGGCCCGGACCTGGTATTCCCGCACCACGAGAACGAGATCGCGCAGAGCGAGGCGGCCACTGGCAAACAGTACGCCAATGCCTGGATGCACGCTGGCGCAGTGCGCGTGGATGGCGAGAAAATGTCCAAGAGTCTGGGCAACTTCTTCACCATTCGCGAGGTGCTGGAGAAGTACCACCCGGAGGTGGTGCGCTACCTGCTGGTGTCCAGCCATTACCGCAGCCCGATCAACTATTCGGAAGAAAGCCTCAAGGAAGCCAAGGGCGCGCTGGAGCGTTTCTACAACGGCCTGAAAGGTTTGCCGGAAGCAGCGCCTGCCGGTGGCGAGGCGTATGTGGAGCGCTTCGGTGCAGCGATGGACGACGATTTCAACTCGCCGGAAGCCTGCGCTGTGCTGTTCGAGATGATTCGCGAGGTCAACCGCCTGCGTGAGTCCGATGTGCATGCTGCCGCCGCTCTGGCGGCCCAGCTCAAGCAGCTGGCCAGCGTGCTTGGCGTGCTGCAGCTCGAACCGGAAGCCTTCCTCCAGGCTGGCGCTGCCGGCAAGGTCGATGCGGCGCAGGTGGATGCACTGATCGCCGCGCGTCTGCAGGCGCGCGCCGACAAGAACTGGGCAGAAAGCGACCGCATCCGCGATCAGCTCACCGCCATGGGCGTGGTGCTGGAAGACGGCAAGGGCGGGACCACCTGGCGCCTGGCCGAGTAAGCCGCGTGCTCAACGACAAAGGCCGCTTTCGAGCGGCCTTTGTCGTTTCGGCTGTCTTTTGCGCTGTGACCGGGCGGCCTGGCCCCGTGGCGAGCGATTCACACGGCGGCGGATGAGCGCGGCAAGTGTGGCGGTCAGATTTACGATAATTTTTGCCGATGCGACAGTCAGTTACGCCAGTTCGACAGCTCGTCCGGCAACTGTGCTGCTGAAGGGGGCTTTTCGTTAGTATGCGCGCCTTATCGTGTCCGTGGCGCCACAAGCGCCTGGCGATGCCTGCAGTGGTTCGAGCCAAACGCTCGGGCGACGTTTCCCCGATCCCTCAAGGAAACCCCCGCAACTCTTCGATTTCCTGCTTGTGGTACTTCCCTTTATGACTCGTTTGCAAGGCTCGGACCTCCTGGCCCTCGGCTTCATGACTTTTGCGTTGTTTCTCGGCGCAGGTAACATCATTTTCCCGCCTAGCGCCGGCCTCGCCGCTGGGGAGAATCTGCTTCCCGCGGCACTCGGCTTCCTGCTGACCGGTGTCGGCTTGCCGCTTTTGACTGTGGTGGCCCTGGCCCGAGTGGGCGGCGGTATGGATCGACTCACCGCTCCCCTGGGTAAGGTGGCGGGGGCAATCCTCGCGGTAGCGGTTTACCTGGCCATCGGTCCGCTGTTCGCCACGCCGCGTACCGCCGTGGTGTCCTTCGAGATGGGCATTGCGCCGTTCACCGGTAACGAAGGGGCGCCGCTGCTGATCTATACCCTGGTGTATTTCGCCGCTGTGCTGTTCCTCTCGCTCAATCCCGGCCAACTGGTCGACCGTATCGGTAAATTCATCACGCCGGTACTGCTGGCAGCGCTGCTGGTGCTGGGCGGCGCTGCGCTGTTCGCGCCGGCAGGCGAGATTGGCGTGGTAGCCGAGAGCTACCGCGAAGCGCCGCTGGTGCAGGGCTTCCTGCAGGGCTACCTGACCATGGATACCCTGGGCGCGCTGGTGTTTGGCATCGTGATCGCCAGCGCCATTCGCGACCGTGGTGTCAGTGATGCAGGCCTGGTGACCCGTTATTCGATAATCGCCGGCGTTATCGCGGCCATCGGTCTGTCGCTGGTGTATCTGGCGCTGTTCTATCTCGGTGCTACCAGCCAGGGCATCGCCGGTGATGCGCAAAATGGCGTGCAGGTGTTGACCACCTACGTGCAACATACCTTCGGCACCCCCGGTAGCCTGCTGCTGGCGGTGGTCATCACCCTGGCCTGTCTGACCACCGCGGTTGGCCTGTTGACTGCCTGTGGCGAGTTCTTCAGCAAGCTGCTGCCGGTTTCCTATCGTACGGTAGTAATCGTTTTCGGTCTGTTCAGCCTGGTGGTGGCCAATCAGGGCCTGACCCAACTGATCAGTTTCTCGATTCCGGTTCTGGTGGGGCTGTATCCGCTGGCTATCGTGCTGGTTGCATTGAGCCTGGCCGATCGCCTATGGGTTTCCCAGGCGCTGGTTTTCGTGCCGGTGATGGCCGTTACGCTGGTCTTCGGTGTTGCCGACGGTGTTGCCGCGACCCCATGGGCCGACAAGGTCCCCGCCTGGTTCGGGCAACTGCCTCTGGCCGGTCAGAGCCTGGGCTGGCTGCTGCCGGTGGCGGTGACGCTGGTTCTGGTGGTGGCGCTCGACCGCCTTCTGGGCCTGCGTCAGAGCGCTACCACTGCGTAATAGACCCTCGAAACAAAACAAGGCTGCCCACGAGGCGGCCTTTTTTGTCGAACAAGAAAACAGGCAGCCTGGCTATAATCCGCAGCAGTCTTACAAGGAGTTGGCATGCTCAACAGCTATCCGTACCTGCCTCATTTTCTGGCCGCACTGTGGTTCGTTCTGTGCTGGGGCGGCTACACCCGCTATGCCTCCTCGAAGGCGCGAACCACACCCTGTCTGGCCAGCGTCCTGCACCTGTACCGTGAAGACTGGATGCGCCGCATGCTGCTGCGTGACAATCGCATTGCCGACGCCAACGTGATCGGTAACCTCGAGCGCAACGCCTCGTTCTTCGCCTCCAGCACGCTGATTATCCTGGCCGGTATCCTCACCGTGCTTGGCGCCTCCGACCGCGCCCTGTCGTTGCTGGCCGACATTCCTTTCGTGCAACAGGCCAGTCGTGGCCTATCCGAGATCAAGTTGCTGTGCCTGGGCATCATCTTCGTCTATGCCTTCTTCACCTTCAGCTGGTGCATGCGCCAGTACAACTTCGCAGCGGTGCTGGTGGGGTCGGCGCCGATGGTGGGTGAGCGGCATGTCACCGAGCAGGAGCGCAAGGCTTTCGCCGAGCGCACAGCACGGGTGATCTCGATGGCTGCCAACCAGTTCAACTTCGGTTTGCGCGCCTACTATTTCGGTATGGCAACCCTGGCGTGGTTCATCAACCCCTGGTTCTTCATGCTGGTGACTGCCGGCGTGGTCGTGGTGCTGTATCGCCGCGAGTTCCATTCGGATGTGCTGGAAGTGATGGTGTATACCCCAACGCCGGCCGCCGAGGTGGCCAAGGAGAAGAGTGAATGAGCCTGCCGTTCTGGTGTGTCTTCATCAGCGCCTTGTTGATCTTCATCGCCAAGGCCCCGGTGGCCAGGGCCATGGCCGAGGAGGGCGGTGGTCGTTATGACAACCATCACCCGCGTGCCCAGCAGGCGCGTCTGACGGGTTTTGGCGCGCGTGCCCTGGCGGCGCATTTGAATAGTATCGAGGCCTTCCCACTGTTCGCGGCAGGTGTGCTGATGGCGCACACCACGCAGACCTACGGCTTTCTGATCGACATTCTCGCCGTCACCTTCGTCGTCAGTCGCGTGCTGTATCTGCTGTTCTATTGGTGGGATCTACACTGGCAGCGCAGTCTGGTATGGGTGGTGGGCCTGGCCTGTAGCCTGCTGCTGATGATCAGCCCGGCGCTGAAATGAAAGAAGGCCCGCATTGCGGGCCTTCCTGATTTTCAGCGGAGGTTACTGGCCGTCTACAGCGTCTTTGGCTTCGTCGCCGGCATCCTCGATGGCATCGGCCGCATCGCTGGCCGCATCCTCAATTTTCTCGCCAGTGGTAGGTTCATTACCCAAGGCTTCGTTGGTCTTCTGTTCGATGGCATCGCCGGTGTCTTTGGCGGCATCGCCCAGGTTCTCCATCGCTTCGGAGACTGACTCCTTGGCCGACTCCATCTTGTCTTCCGGGGTTTTCTCGCAGGCGGCGAGACCCAGGGCAGTGGCAAGCAGCAGGGCATAAGTCAGAGGTTTGTTCACGGTCATCACTCCATGTGTGAGAGTTATAAGTGGCTGGGCTTACCCCAGAGCACACAGTCACTTTGAATGTCGGCGCTGCCAATAAGTTCCCTTGGCCTTGAAGGCTGGCCCCCGGACGGGTGTTAGTCCGGGAGCAAGGCGCTATCATGCGCAGCCTTTTTGCGGCAGAGCAGCAGTGTGATGAGTGAGCAGTCGATCGAGGAGCGGGCGCAGCGGTTTCTGGCCGTGCTACGTCATTGTCAGGTGCTGGGCATGAGTGTCGAGTCGGCCGACGGCAAAGGACTGACGCTGCGCTTGCCTTACGCGCCGCATATTGTCGGCAACCCGGACACCGGTGTGATCCACGGTGGCGCCATTACCACGCTGATGGACACCACCTGCGGTATCTCCACGGTCTGCGTGCTGCCGGAGTTCGAAATATGCCCGACCCTGGATTTGCGCATCGATTACATGCACCCGGCCGAGCCCGGCAAGGACGTCTTTGGTTTCGCCGAGTGTTATCGGGTCACGCCCAACATTATCTTCACTCGCGGCTATGCCTATCAGGACGACCCCGAGCAGCCAATTGCTCACGTGGTCGGTGCCTTCATGCGCATGGGCAAGGCCGTGCAGGGCGGCGCTGAGCTGAAGCGCAATATCCAGCAAGGCGGTGACGCATGAGCGAGCTGAGTCTGGAGCAACTGGTAGCGCGTGCGCACCAGCAGAACGATTATGACCCGCTGATCAATCTGATCCCCTACGCCAAGCTACTGGGCATCGAATGCCTGCGTCTGGGCGACGACATGGTCTTTCGTCTGCCAGCCAACCGCGACTGCATCGGTAACCCGGTATTACCGGCGCTGCATGGCGGCGTAATCGCTGGTTTCATGGAGCATGCAGCCATGCTCCATCTGTTGATGTTCATGGGCATTCCACATTTGCCCAAAATCATCGACTTCTCGATAGATTACCTGCGCGCCGGCCATTATCGTGACACCTATGCGCAGTGCCAGGTCTGGCGGCAGGGGCGTCGGGTGGCCAACGTGGCGATCACCGCCTGGCAGACCAAACAGACCGAACCGATTGCCACCGCCCGTGCCCACTTCAAGGTCGATGAGCCCTGAGTCCTCGAGACTTGCCCGGCAATTGGAGCGGATCGGCAGCGCAGCGAAATCATGACAAGGACCCTGTAGATGGATGCGTTGCTGATAATTGGTGGCCTGGTGCTGATGCTGGCCGGTCTGGTATGGCTGGTCATGCGGGCGTTCGCCACCAGCCTGTTGTGGGGCTGGGGCAGTCTGATCCCACCGATCACCCTGATCTACATCGTGCGCCACTGGCGACGAGCGCGTAGCGCGGTCACGCTCATCGGGCTTGGCGTCATCCCGCTGGTGGTAGGCTTGACCTTGCTGGCCAGCAAGGATGCCGAGCGTCTGGCGGCGATCGTCCGTCTGGACTGGTTGAAGCCCGAGGTGCAGGTGCCGGCAGAGCTGGCCATCAATCTGGACGGTGAGCTCAACGGCCAGCCATTTCGCCCGCAGCAGGGTGAACTGATCGATGGTGTGTTGGTGCTGCGCGAGGGCCTGGATTTCTTCGCCCTGCGCGAACTGAGTATCCGCCTGCCGCAGCCAGTCGAGGGTCCTGTACGTATCGACGTGCTGCCCCAGGACAGCGGTAGCCTGCCAGAGGTCGAGCTGAGCTGGCTGTTACCGGAGCAGGATCTGCCCGAGGCGCGTCGCCTGAGCCGTGGCTACACCCTGCATCTGGATTTGCAACCGCAGGAACCGAATCGACTGGTCGGTGATTTCCATCTGGTCATGCCGCCACGCTTCAAGACCAGCCTGAGTGGCCGGGTCGAGCTGTATCGTGATCGCCTGCGCTATGTGGATGGCAAGGTCGATACCCGGTACGACTCCAATGACACCATCGCCCATCTCCTGCAGGACTATCTGCAACGACGTTTCGCTACGCGCGACGTGCGCGAGTTGAAACTGCCGGTGTTCACCTTCGAGGGCGATACCCTGGAATTGCAGGTTGACGCGCAGATCGACGGGCGTAACGAGCGCTTGCCAATTCGTTTGCACAAGCGCTCTGAGCAAGGCTGGATGGTGGAGGGCGATCGCTTCCCGGCATTGCCCTCCGTTGCGGCCAAGCAACCGACACAACAAATTGAAGCGACTGCCGTCGAGGAGCGCCTGAGTCGTCCGGTCGACCGACGTCAGCGTTTCAGCCTGGCGCGTTTGCAGCGCAACCCGGAGCAGTACCGCAACCTCAGCATGCGCCTGAGCCGCGCCAGTGGCGGCACGGTGGAGGGGCGTTTCGTCGGTGTCGATGACGATGGCAGCATTCGCCTCAGTCAACAGATGGGCAGTGGCGGCGGCCAGGCCAGCTTCAGTTTCAAACCGGAAGAAATCGGTCGCCTGGAACTGCTGGAGCCGTAGGGCGGGTGCAACCCGCCATATTCGGCTTGCAGGTGGTTTTTACCTGCCCGAGACGATGATGCGCCTGCTCCAAGCCCTTGAAATTCATCCAGCAGGCCCCATCTGTAGGTCATCGCCGCATGGGGACTTCTAAAAACGTAGGCGAGGCAGCCAGCGCAAGGCAAAAACAGGCGAAAAAGCGGAGTTTACGAGTTGTAAATGAGCATTTTGAGCCTGTTTTTAACGCAGCGATGGCAACGCAGGTAGTTTTTAGAGGTACCCCATAGCGGTTCCTGTCCTACAGATGGAGTTAGCAGACCATGAGTGTGGAAACTCAAAAAGAAACCCTGGGCTTCCAGACCGAGGTGAAGCAACTGCTTCACCTGATGATCCATTCCCTGTACTCGAACAAGGAAATCTTCCTGCGCGAGTTGATCTCCAACGCGTCAGACGCCGCTGACAAGCTGCGTTTCGAAGCGCTGGCCAAGCCGGAGCTGCTCGAAGGTGGCGCCGAACTGAAGATCCGCCTGTCGTTCGACAAGGATGCCAAGACCGTCACCCTCGAAGACAACGGTATCGGTATGAGCCGCGAGGAAGTCATCGCGCACCTGGGCACCATCGCCAAGTCCGGCACTGCCGACTTCCTGAAAAATCTCTCCGGTGACCAGAAGAAGGATTCGCACCTGATCGGCCAGTTCGGTGTGGGCTTCTATTCGGCCTTCATCGTCGCCGACGAGGTCGAGGTGTTCAGCCGCCGTGCCGGTAGCCCGGCCAGCGAAGGCGTGCATTGGTCATCCAAAGGTGAAGGCGAGTTCGAAGTCGCCACCGTCGAGAAAGCCGAGCGTGGTACCCGCATCGTTCTGCATCTGAAGAGCGGTGAAGAGGAGTTCGCCGATGGCTGGCGCCTGCGCAATATCGTCAAGAAGTACTCCGACCATATCGCGCTGCCCATCGAAATGCCGAAAGAGCACTATGGCGAAGAAAAGGACAAGCCTGCCGAAGTCGAGTGGGAAACCGTCAACCGCGCCAGCGCCCTGTGGACCCGCCCGCGTACCGAGATCAAGGACGAGGAATATCAGGAGTTCTACAAGCACGTTGGCCATGACTTCGAGAACCCGCTGACCTGGAGCCACAACAAGGTCGAAGGCAAGCTGGAGTACACCTCGCTGCTCTACGTGCCGGGCCGTGCACCGTTCGACCTGTATCACCGCGAAGCACCCAAGGGCCTCAAGCTCTACGTGCAGCGCGTGTTCATCATGGATCAGGCCGATCAATTCCTGCCGCTGTACCTGCGTTTCATCAAGGGAGTGGTCGATTCCAATGACCTGTCGCTGAACGTTTCCCGCGAAATCCTGCAGTCCGGCCCGATCATCGATTCGATGAAGTCGGCGCTGACCAAGCGCGTACTGGACATGCTGGAGAATCTGGCCAAGGACAAGCCGGACGACTACAAGGTGTTCTGGAAGGCCTTCGGTCAAGTGCTCAAGGAGGGCCCGGCGGAAGACTTCGCCAACAAGGAGAAGATCGCCGGTTTGCTGCGTTTCGCCTCCACCGCTGGCGAGGGCGACGAGCAGTCGGTTTCGCTGGCTGACTACCTGGGCCGGGTCAAGGACGGTCAGGACAAGATCTACTACCTCACCGGCGAATCCTACGCGCAGATCAAGAACAGCCCGCACCTGGAAGTCTTCCGCAAGAAGGGCATCGAAGTGCTGCTGCTCACCGACCGCATCGACGAGTGGCTGATGAGCTACCTGACCGAGTTCGACGGCAAGCAATTCGTCGACGTGGCCCGTGGTGACCTGGATCTGGGCAAGCTGGACTCGGCAGAGGACAAGAAGGCCCAGGAGGAAGTGGCTAAGGCCAAGGAAGGACTGATCGAGCGTCTCAAGGGCGCGCTGGGCGAACAGGTCAAGGAGGTGCGTGTGTCGCATCGTCTGACCGACTCGCCGGCGATCCTCGCCATTGGCGAACAGGACCTGGGCCTGCAGATGCGCCAGATTCTCGAGGCCAGCGGGCAGAAGGTGCCTGAGTCCAAGCCGATTTTCGAGTTCAACCCGGCGCACCCGCTGATCGAGCGCCTGGATGCCGAGCCGGACGAGGACCGTTTCACCGATCTGTCGCACATTCTCTTCGACCAGGCCGCGCTGGCCGCCGGCGACAGTCTGAAAGATCCCGCCGCCTACGTGCAGCGCCTGAACAAGTTGTTGGTGGAACTTTCTGCCTGATAGATCAGGTATTGGAACAAGCCCGCTTCGGCGTAATGCTGTTCACTTAAGGTTGCACACGTTTGGCTTGCCTCTCCCATTTATGGGAGAGGGGCTGGGGGAGAGGGCAGAAAACACCGCAAATTGCCAGTTTCCCCCTCTCCGAACGCGGCCCGCCCTAACCCTCTCCCCGGAGGGGCTAGGGGACTGATCGAGCTCGACCGTTTCTTAAGTGAACAGCATTACCGCTTCGGCGGGCTTTTCTGTACGCGCGATTGATCGGGTTTAATTGACAAGCGTGACCCCGTCGTTTCAGATGCTGGCAATTGGCTGGCTTTCTGCCGGTGCCTTGGGGTTGTATGTCGATTCTCGAGTTGTTCTTCATCATGGGCGCGGATCCTAGTGTTCTCGTGCTCAGCCGCTACGATCCCGAATTGGTGCTGTAGTCACTGGCCATTGCCGTATTCGCCGCTGGCATGGCGTTGCAACTGGCTGGTGAGGCGCGCAACAGTTCCCACCCCGATCACCATCTTTACCGGTTCCCTCGCGCTCGGCGGTGGCATCTGGGCCATGCACTTTCTCGGCATGCTCGCTTTCGAGCTGTGTGCGGCGGTGCGATTCGACCTGGGTATCACGCTGCTGTCGATGCTGCCGAGCCTGGCTGCTTCGTGGGTCGCGCTGAGCCTGCTGGCGCGGCGTGACTTGAGCCTGTTGCAGCTGTATGTGGGGGGGCGTACTGGTCGGAGCCGGCATCGGAGCCATGCACTACAGCGGCATGGCGGCGATGCAGATGGCGCCGCTGCTGCGCTATGACCCCTGGATGTTCGCGCTGTCGATAGTCGTGGCCGTCGCCCTGGCTATCGTTGCGCTGTGGGTGCGCTTCGGTCTGGAGGGGCGCCTGCCGACGTACTGGTCGTTGCTGATCAGCGCGCTGGTCATGGGCCTGGCAATCAGCGGTATGCATTACACCAGCATGGCGGCGGCACGTTTCGTCGGTACGCCGGAGTCGGTAGCGCCAATGGGGGTGGTCGACAGTGACTATATCGCTATCGCCATCACACTGCTGACCGTAGCTCTTACGGTATTCGTGGTATCGGTCAACACGCTGCTGCGCTATCGCCGCATGAGCCTCCAGCTCAAGGCCAGCGAACAGCATCTGCGCTCGATCTTCGATACCGCGCTGGATGCCATCGTCACCGTTGATCACACCGGTACTGTGCGCTCGGCCAATCGTGCGGGTTCGCGCCTATTCGGCTGGTCACCGCACGAGCTGGTGGGCATGCACATGCGCTCGCTGATGCCTGCCAGCCATGTCGAACAGGTGGAGGCACTGCTGGAGAGTTACCTCAGAACCGGACGCCTGACGATGCCGGCGGGCGAGCAGGAGCTGGTGTGCCTGACTCGAGAGGGTGAAGAAAAAACTGTGCACATCAGCGTTGGCGTTACCCATTCAGGCAGCCGGCCGCTGTTCGTGGTATTCGTCGCCGACATCAGCGAAAGACAGGCCATGGAGAGAGCCCTGCGTGACAGCGAGCAGCAGTACCGCTCGTTGATCAGCAACATTCCTGGTGTGTCGTTTCGCTGCATGCTGGACCGGGACTGGACCATGATATTTATCAGCGATGCGGTGCAGACCCTCACGGGGTGGAGCGCGGACGACTTCATCAGTCGCCGCTGTTCGATTGCCGATATGTATCACCCGGACGACTACCAGCGGGTCGTTGACGAGGTCGTTCAGGCCATTGAGCTAGGGTGCGGATTTCGGAGCACCGTGACCGGCCGTTTCGGTTGATCGTGACCGCTCATTTCGCTAACGCGTGACCGCTCATTTCGGTAGCAACGTGACCGATTCTCCGCCTGTTCCGAAACAGGTGGTCA
>Ga0222660_1000302_pt1 | contig 24982 bp, 39 predicted proteins | sample AntAcemetagen549_FD_179832 | JGI IMG/M metagenome (GOLD analysis project Ga0222660, IMG submission 179832) | Saline water microbial communities from Ace Lake, Antarctica - #549 | ecosystem: Environmental > Aquatic > Non-marine Saline and Alkaline > Saline | place: Antarctica: Ace Lake...
ATGGAGTTACAGGCTCAAAAATATCTTGACTTGACAGAACTGAAGACGGCGTATCTGGTGAATTTTCCTCTTCACCCGGGTCGAGAGGTTGAGGTGCGGGAGATTCAAGCGCTGCCATTGGAGGAAGTACATGCGCCTCCAGATCATAGAGGGCGAGAAGAGCTGGGTCGTCCATTATATACTATCATTTAACCGTACACTTAAGCGAGAAAAATATAATCCAAGCCATGAGAACGTCAATGCTATAATGCGCTCTCGTGGAAATGGTCACGAGAGATGAAATCATTGGGTACACAGGGAACAATCCTTTATTTAAAAAGTAAGATGTCACGATATTGAATGTCGTGTGCCCCGAGAACATGTAGTCGTTACAGTTTGAAAGTGGGTTATTCTGGTTACATGGTTTATTTTTCGCTCTCGGAAATTGAGTCACTACATTTGACAATGCCCTCATGAAATACATCATGGTCAGAAACGATATGTATTTTTTTTGGTTTATATTTTTCCAGTTGAGTACCAATAGAATGAAAGGCACTAATAAAGTGATATCATGTAAACTCTCATAATTACTCAAATCCGGTAAAATATCAAAACCGACATCCCGTATCTGACCACCAAACCCTTCACCACGTGGTTTTGATATTAATCTTCCGACGAGTGTATTCAATAGGAGTGCGATTATGAAAAGGATCCACATTATTAATACTTGACATTTTAATGTACACAGGTGTTCCACCACTCGGTGGTTTTCTACAAAAATTCTTACATGTACAACAATCTCGTGGATTCATGAGTTGTCTCTTATTCACATAACACGTGTAAGGTAGGTAAATATCTTTTTTGAGTATCCTAATAATCCTGTCTATCAAAATCATCTTATAATAGTTTCTCTTTCACCCAATCTCTATCTTGTTTAAAAATTTTAGAGAGTTTGCGATCTTTATTCTTAAAAAGAATCATGAGTGCGTTGAGGCGGCGAAATAGACTGAGGGGTGGTTCGCCTGAGCGAATAACACGCATCAGTGCGCGGTGACGCGCCAATATACTCTTGTCCTTTACGTCTTCATATCCATGTTCACTGAGATACTTAGAATTACTTATCTGGATTTTAACCATGTAGACAATAGCCATTTATTGTACCTCTATATTATTTTCAGTTCTTACAAACTGGGCATGTATCAAAGTTGTCAAAACATTTCAGACACGCAAAGTGTGAACATTTTCGCATTTTCACACAATCCATCTCTCGGATACATATCTGACATTTATCACGTTTGAATTCCAAGGGTTTGTTTTTAAATCTCCAAAAACATCTACTACATACTTTCAATCCTTCTCGCATCATCTTACGACACACTAAAAAATTGGGACATTCTTCATTCGTCATTTAATTATACTGTCGGAATAAATTCCCAACTAAGTTTTTCACAAATCTTTTTCCATATCATATCTTGTTGATATAACTTCTCTTTAGATTTCAGAAGTGGAAAGTATTGGAGATATCGATCTTCACTCAAGAGTTCACAAAATTTGTATAAAACATACGAATAACTAAGGAAATTCTTCCTCTCTGTCGGGCAATTATCGTCGAACGGTTTTTGGATATCCTTAAACATTATGCGAAGACACTCTTCAAGTTCTTGGGGCATGTTTGGGGGTTTGATACCAGTTAGAATGTTGGTTATGTAGGGTACATGTTCGTAGTATTTATTTAGTCTCAATTTTTTTAGGAGACCTCTAATTTTTGCATATGTAATGTCTTCAAGATTTTTGATTTTCATCTTTCGTAGTTCCACTCTCAATTGGTCCATAACTTCAGTCGGTATTGTAGTGCTCTCTTGTGCTTGAAACTGTGATAACCATTCATTGAAATGATTTTCTCGCTTGTACGAATAGTTTACGATCTTTTCGGACGTTTCTTGTTCTTCTCTGTAGGTGAGTTCTTGGTTGATGTGTACGGCGACAACTATACCACACCCGTCACAGACTAAGTCACTCGTGTCTTGAACGTGGACGATATTACTGTACGAACAATATGGACACGCGTCGTCGTCGCGTTCACACTGTCGGTAGATGTTCTGTTTTTCTACATCTATGAGATAATCCGTGAATATATCCTTCCTCGCGAGACCGACGGTTTCTTTCACGCTGAACACGTTGTCGCTGTGTATCCTATCATCCACTTGACTCAGATGTCTTTCGATGAAGGGCATACATTTAATGATATACTGGGACATCTCAGACTCGTATTTCTTTTTATTAGTCGGGTCTGTCTGTATGAGACCAGACCATTCTTCTATTTTATTATTATATCTACTTAAAAAATTACCTTCCATCTTTATATAAAGATGCTCATCAAACTTTTAAGTAACCTTTATTACTATTACAAAAAATTTACGACACCGGTGGACTATAAAATTATATCAGAAGAAATAGAATATAAAATTAATTATGATATGAAATATCTAGTAGAAGATAATTTTTGGAGGCGAGAAAGTAAAGATTGGGATGGTATATTAGATTATTATTACGTGAATGTAACAGGTTACAATTTTAGAAACACTTCTATACCACAAAATGTCGAGAACCTCATCTTACGAATCAATTATTATTTCAATGGTGTGGTATATACATCAGTTTCGAATGATATAAATTTTATACCAACACCTAACGAGGAGCAGAGTATGAGTTTTAATATCCCGTTGAGTAGTGCTTGGATAGTTGATCATGATGATAAACCACTACAGAACATTACTGAAAAGGTGAAACGCTACGCTGGTCCTAGAAATGACTTTCATGGACAGAGAGTAACACTCGAAGATTTTTTATATTATGAACCTCAAGTTCTGAAAACACGATTTCCAAAAATTGTGATAATTAACGGAATTGGTATGAAAAAGACTGTATCAACCACAACCGGATTTACAACCGATCTTCGGATACCATAAAAGTCAAATGTATATTGTTCAATTGATGAAATCAGTCTTCAGATACTTTGGTAGCCAGGTAAAACTTAAGCTCACCCAAATTGGCTACATTGTATTTTAAAATTAAAAAACGGTTACCATTTTCTTGTATAATTTGCACAGACGCACACATACTCGTCGCCTTTGTAAAGATATTTAGGTACTTCAAACTGTACAATCCTATTATATTGGGGCTGTGCTCTGGACACTCTATGGATGTTTCCTGATTCGCGAAATCACCTTCACATTTCAAATGAATCATGTTCCCCTCGCGTCTAATTTCAATCTCTGACCCTAAATTGGACATGTCGCGACAGAGTCTCTGGAAATCTGCGGATGGTAAAGTTGTGATAGTGGACATCTCAACATTTGGTACTTCGATATGATTCTCGTTGATATCGAGGAGTTTAAGTTGGAACTTTGTACTTGTCTTCTTGGTCTCACTCGTGATATCTATGTTCATAAACTCCTTCGAATTGATTTCAATCTTAATCACATCGTTATTCGTGATTGTTTTCATGATTTTGAAGGTATTCGACATATTTATACCTGCGATGATCTCATCCTGGTCACATTCGTATTCTTCAAAATTATCAGCCGCCAAAAAAAGGTCGATGAGAGAAGTTCTCGCTGTATCCAGTGTGACTACGTACATTCCCTGTGGTCTGAAATATATATTTACATCGTTTAAGATATCCTTTAGAACTTCAAATATTGATTTAAATGCAGTAGCTTGTATCGAAACTAATTTCATATCTATTGAGAGAATCGACTTACATCTTTAAATCCTTATACACTTCACCCTTATTCACATCCCTGTTAATCTTTTCCTCGAGCTCCTTGGTCATCGCGGGTTGGAGAGATTGACCATAGTTGTCGATAAAAAAATGACCTGAATCTTTATCACTTCCATCTATCGCGGACATGGAAGAGATTGCGCTCCCAAACCCCGCATGTTCAATATCCTTTTTGGGTAAGAGTGACTCTAGCCAGTTTTTTATTTCGTTACCTACGAGAATCTTCCCGTTCTTGGTCAGCATGGTCGGTACACGGTTGATCTTATTGGTATATTCCCTCGGTATACCCTGTGTATTGACGTTGTGATAATGTATCAACTGTTTCAATTGGTTGTTATCATTGATATATTCAACTAAACTCATAGAGTGTTTGCACCTGGGGCTGTAAATCAACAACGACATCTAATATGTATAGGGTATTTTGTAAAAAAAAATTAACGCATTATAATAAAGGATGCATACACTCAAGATTGTATTCGGGATTATACTCATCGTGGCTCTCCTGGCGATGTTCAGGCGTGAGACATATTCCGAATCATTCGGGTTTTCAGGGTACAAGAAACCAATCAACTACGTAAAACTCGACGACCCCAGACCAGACTATTCTGGGTATTCGCTCGTGGGAAGTAATGTCGATCATGACATGATGGAGAAGTTCGTGATGGAAACGAACAAGGAGTTACTCAAACGCCTTGGGTTTTCTGTGTACATAATAGAGACACAGTCGGTCAAGACGTATGAGGGTATTGCAGGCAGGATGTACGAATGTGTGTTCATGGTCGTAAAGAATGATGGTTTCTCGTTCGGTTTCACCGTGATCGCGTCGTTCGTCGAAAAGGATGGAAATATTCGTGTACGATCTCTCCGCTCCCAACCCCTCCGTGACCAGGCGCCGGACGATATTAGCATATATACAAAAGATTCTGTCGGTAAGGAATTTGTAAAATATAAACTCATCAAGGAGAGTGCTATGCCGACTCTCGATGGGTTAGAATCCGCAAAAAATAAATTAAGTTAATTGTAATGATCAGCATCAATGATATCATACGAATTGATGATAAGAAGAAAAGGATCAAAAAGGAAATATACACGAAAATTTACGAACAGTTTTCATCGAAGATTAGAAAATCCGTAGAACTTGGTCATAAACAGGTGTTTCTCACCGTGCCTATATTTCTTCTAGGCTATCCGGTGTACGACAGGGGGGCTGCAGCTAAATACGTGATGAGACAATTTCAGCACGGTGGGTTTGAAGTTCGTCAGTTGAGTGATTTCGATATATATGTATCCTGGAACACTTCAAAAAAGAAAAGAGAAACACGCAGTGAAGTTGATGATGATACCGATTTTCCGAATCTCATGAACCTAAAGAAGATAGCCAACCAGTACAGGAGAAATGGTGCGTAGTAAATTTTGAATTTTAAAACCCAATTAATCATAAATGGATAATTTGAATATATTAGTCGAGGCAAAGAAGGAGTATCTCGGACAAATGTGTACGATTATGTGTCCACCTATGATTGATGTTTTTTGTGATATGTATGATGAAGCGACCAAACTTTCCAAGGGTAGGAAGGTTTTGATCATGTTTCAGAAATTACTAAAGGAAGTCCCAAACTGGTCGAACGCCATGTCTAAACAACATGCGGATAATATCGCGAATCGATGTGCATGGTTCAATGATCTCTTGGCTGCCGTTTTCGTCGCATGTACGAAAATTCTTTCCTCGGTTCGACTCAAGGCGGATAATAAGAAAATTTCTCTAAAACTCCCTACGAACGATATTTTCATCCAAACGTGTTACAACAACATCGCGAAGGAACTCTACCGCGACCCCTATATTTTCAGTGAGGAACAGAGCGTTTACAACAGGGATGAGAAACTATCCGTTCGTTTATGTTTGTGCATCGAGAATTCCGTAAAGGAACTCATTCCCGTTCAGCAGATTCTGCAGACGTACATGTCCCAGGAATCTAGGGATATCGATCTTGACGGTGAAGTTCAGGATAGCGAGGACCCAGACATATATGATGAACATGATCCCGAGTCGATGATGGAACCGGAGCCGGAACTGGAGCCGGCTCCTATGATGGAACCCGAACCCGAGCCGGCTCCTATGATGGAACCACAGTCGCAGGAGTTCAAAACAATTACATCTGTTCAGTACGACGAACCAGAACTTCAGCAGCCGGAGCAGCCGGAGCAGTTTGAGGATGATGATGTACTTTTCGGTGACGCACCAGAGACCCGTACAAAAAAAGTTGGCTATTATTAAATGGAACTCTCTGATTATTTACGTGACCCAGTATACGCCGCTCTCATAGCGGGTGCCACAACAGCCGGGTACATCCATCTCAAGGCTTATTTAAATAACGAAGGAAAATTGGAATTAAACCAGTACACGAAGCCAGCGGTTCTTGTCGCCATTCTCGTGTATATGATCATACTCAATGGTCTCGGTAAAAAGGAGACCATTTCCAATGAACCTTTCTAAACTTAAAGATTACAGGTATTTAATAAGAAATGGCGTCCGTATCTGCGTTTAATGATATGATGGGACAATTTCTTGTGGAATTGCACAAGTCCTTTCCAGATGAAAAGAGTGTTAAGAAAATGCTGACGTCGTTTGATCTTATTAAAACGACTTCACCCAAGATGATCGTCGATGGTTTCATGACTAGTGTCTCCCCCCACGCAGACCGGATTTCTTCAAAGGATGAAGATTTCATTCTCATTCACTCCCCAGATATTGATTTTCTCAAAGAGATTGATCTCGTTAGTTTGTGGACTCGCATGAACGAAGGTACCAAGGCTGCTGTATGGCAATATCTCCAGACCCTGTACATCCTTGGTACGACTATTCAGTCCGTCCCCGAGGAGACACTCTGTATGATAGAAAAACTCGCGAAAGAGTGTGCGGAGAAGATGCAGGGTAGTGATGGTGAAATTAATCAGGATGCAATCATGAAGATGATGTCTGGTTTGATGGGTGGTCTACCAAAAAAATAAACCTCGACTATATTAAATGAAAGTTTGGTTCGAAGATCCTACACAACTTGTCAATACTAAAAAAATATTAGATTTCTGGCCTAATAGTAAACAAACACCAGAGGATAGAATTAATGCCGCATCACGATTTGTTATTTACGCTTCATGTGTATTATTCCTCATTCGTCGTGATCTCCGTATGTTCATTTTAGGTATGACTGTCTTATCGATCATCTATGTGATGTATAAGATGAACGTCATCAAGGAACCATATGGAGATGTACAGAGTGCACCCACGTGTCAGAAGCCGACGATGGAGAATCCCCTTGGAAACGTTTTGATAACAGATTACAATGAAGCTCCAAACAGGTTGGAAGCCTGTTATTATGCATCCGAGAAGACACTCATGGATAAATTCAGTGGTGATCAGATTTCGTACGATTCGGGACGTTCCCGTACTACACTCCCCAAGCACCAACGTAACGCCTACGAACGACAGTTCGTGACGACCGCTGTGTCGAAGATTCCAGGGGATCAGACTGCGTTCGCGGAGTGGTTATACGGATCCAAGAATAAACCAATGTGTAAGAGTGATACGAGAACATGCAGTCCCAATGCGCGTGGTACCCAGTTGGAAGCATTTGGTGGTCTTCACAGAAGTGGAGATCGTAGATAAAAATTCTTATCTAATAGTAAATGGCGTACCAGCTTCAACCTGGTCTTTCTATTGTCGAAAATAAGGGTGCTCTCCCATCAGTGAGGGCGACCGATGAAGTGTTTGTTTACCCTCAGCCCAGTCACTTGAACTATGGTTCTCGTCCCAATACAATGTTGTACGGTACCGCCCCCTATATGGCAGGTAAAGGTGCCCCAGCGAGATTTATTGAAACGAGTGATCAACTCAGACCCCAGTCTACGTCTCGGTTCAATAAGACTATCGTTCAGACCTATGAGCGTAATCTGTTCCCTCTCACCAACATGGAGTGCAAGACCCCTCTCCGCACCATGCGATATGAGCCATCGAGTACTCGTGCTGAACTCCAAAACGGACTTTTCCAGAAAAGATACGTCAATAAAAATATCGTTAAGAAGTAAGAATGGCTGATCCTATTTCCGTATTAGCTATAGCTGGTCTAATTTATGCTGGACGGTCACTGAGCACAAAGTCTAAAACCGAGATGTATACTCCTAGAGTACAGGTAATCGCACCTGGTCCTTCTCCCCCCCAACCGGAATTCAAGGAGAACGATTTCGTGTCCAGGGTAGCTGCCCCTGCGAAAACAGAGATGGAGAGCTTTGCGGATATTAGTCGTCAGCAGAGAAGTGGTGGTCAGGAAATTCTCAATATGCGTAACCGCATGTATGATCAGGGGCGTATGAACAACCTGTCTCCCATTGAGAAACAAATGGTGGGTCCCGGTCTCGGTGTCGGAGCCGATACCCCAGCTGTGGGTGGTTATCAGCAGATGTTCAGAATTAACCCAATTAACGTAGGTGAATACAGGCTCACAACTCTCCCAGGACGATCTGGTCCCGCCATGGACGTCACAGGTGGACGCTCGGCGAAGGTTGGGGAACTCACTCACAATAAACCTGAAACGACAGCCTATCTTCCTTCTCGATTACCTGTTATGGCTGGTCGTGCCCAAGGAATGACCGGTGTCGTGCCCCGTAACGAACATGAAAAGACTAAGCGTACCACCAACAGGTCTGAAACTGGTCTACGTAATGACGGTTTGGGTTTCAATGGCGCTAAGCGTTTAGTCTCTGCGCAGACACTCTCCCAAGACCCAACTCGTTTCAAGGGTGATCGTAACGATGAACACTACGCATACGCGAACCATCCAGCCCCAGGTATTCACAGTTTCCATGGTGCTTATGAAAACAGTGCGGCGACTAAGGTTACCTCTAAAACTAATGAGGAGCTCATGAAGTATGGTTTCCGACCAGAAGATCGTCGTGGTAAACCAAACCGTATGGGTAACGCTGGTCGTATGAATGTTCGTGAGAGTGCCCTTAAGCAGGGTGGGCAGATTACAGCGGTTAGAAGTGATACATCCCGGATCGATGGTCGCATGAACGCCGCGAATGGTGCTTGGACCCAACAGTACCAGAACAACACATTCCATCAACTTAACCCTTACAAGGGTACTGAAAACCCCAACTCTAGAACACTTGATATCGCGGCGCGGCAGTTAAAGAACAACCCTCTCGCCCATTCACTTTACGCTTAAATGAAAAGTCGATCGATTGATGAAAAACAATCATTAAAATAGTATACATCTATTTTAATGAAGGTTCATAACCTCAGCATAGATAGTAGTCAACGCGAATCCAACGTACATCTATATGCCAATAGTTACATTATTCAGTTGGAAAATCCCGTATATGACGTTACACAGTTCAAACTCGTGTCCGCTCGCATCCCCACCCCACAACTCACGACATGTGTCACAAATAAGACATTTAGTATAGATGGTGTCACAATTTCACTCGATGAAACGAATTACTCTACCGGTACGGAACTCGCGAGCGATTTAGATATTAAATTGACCCCACCCATCAGTAACGTAGACACTGTTACGTTTGATTCTGATACAAGTAGTCTGATCTTTTCAAATACGGAAACGGGTGTTAACGATTTTACATTTGAATTCGTAGATGGAACGAACGGGTATTTAGATAACTCCTCTACGTTAACAACACCGCATCAAATACTGGGATTTGCATCCAATAATCATACATCGACTAATAAAATACTTAGATCTGGTGCTATTAATCTTAAAGGACCTAATTCTCTCGTACTCAAACTCACAACGGGGTCTGACGAATTTACACAATCTGTGTATAGCTCAACACCCTTCTATACAGGGCACATTCTCCTAAATGGTTCCGACTTTATCAATATAAATGGTGGTGATGATCCACTCATACATCATTTTCATTCTGGACCTCAAAAAATCATAAAGGATTTGAAAATTGAATTCTTTTACATGAGTCACGGGCGTCTCATTCCATATGATTTTAGAAACCAGGATCACATCCTAAAATTTGAAATCACCTGTTCTACTGATAAATTGGAGGGTTTACCCAAGGTTCCAATTACCAACACAACGGGGGGTAAGAAGGATGAGGTTGAAGTAATAAAGAAACCTGAGGTGAAGGTTCTTTATAACCAGGAAGTATACATCTACATCGGTATTATCATTTTTTTTGGGGTAATGTTAATGCTCCTCACAAACCTTAAGGCACCACCACCGCCACAACCTCCGGTTTAACGAGAGATCGCATACACGGGTTGAGCGGGCTTGGTGACGCGGGTCGACACAGCGGAAATCGCCATGAAGACCGCAATCGAGAGGAGGGTGGTGAGCACCGCAGTGAGCGCGTACTGGGCACCACCGTTCTTGGGCACCTTAATGACCTGGTTGATGATGAAGCGAACGACATCCATCCAAGACATAGCCGCCGCGAAAGAGAAACCAGCGACAATCGCATTCAATGATTGGGTCTCGAGTTCCTGGGTAACGAGAGTGACAGTCTTAATAGCATCTTTCATCGTGAGTAATATATTATACCCTACGAAAATTATTTATTCTGGTAATAGTTCCTCCCTATCTATTTTTTTGTATTTCGTTTTGGTTTTATTTAGGAGTTGGTCGTCTCCTGATATTTCAGCACATGAACTACTGTCACTATCTGAATCATCATCTCCATACACATGTACTTTTACTCCAGAATCTGAAAAGTTCCAACCATCAGGCTCCCATGTGAACATTACTATTAATAGTATTTTTTAACATCTCTTCTGTCGGATTTTGGGGTACCCAATCATCCCATTGATCGTACGCCTCGTTTATCTCAATAAACTTGGGGTCTTCTCCTGAATAACGAACAAATTCTGGGCATTCCTCTTCGGGTACCACATCCATATCTTCGTCTGAGTCTTCATCGTCTTCATAAATCTCGGGGAACATGGTTCCAATCGAGAGACCAACTGTGTGCATAGCGCAATATTTCATCGCATACTCTATATCCTCTGGTAGAAGAACGTCTCTCTCACAGGCTTTAGAATATTCAGCTGCGAGAACAGTCGCTCGTTCCATAACTGGTGTTAGGATGTTAGTCATCGTCTCGATATATTGTTCCATCATGGTATCCATATTTGATGGGATTGTTCATCAAAACGAAGACTTAGGTGAAGTATATGAGTAAAATTGTAACAAATAAAACGGAAGACTATAATAGAATGAATCTTCAGTTGAAGAAGTTCAAGCCTGAGACGATATCGGACGATCGAGTATGTGTATTCATCGGGAAGCGCAATACTGGTAAATCGACCCTCGTGAAAGATATCATGTTCCATAAGAGACATCTCCCAGCTGGAATTGTGTTGTCTGGTACAGAAGAAGGGAATCACTTTTATTCTGATTTTATCCCAGACCTGTTCATTTACGGTGACTACGACAAAGATGCGATGGAACGAGTCATGGAGAGACAGAGAAAACTGGTGGGTGGAGGGAAAACAGACTGTGGTGCCTTTATGCTTTTAGATGATTGTATGTACGATTCAAAATTTCTAAAAGATAAAGTCATTCGACAATGTTTTATGAACGGAAGACATTGGAAGATTTTCTTCATGTTGACGATGCAGTATGTGATGGACCTCCCACCAGCACTTCGAGCGAATGTTGATTACGTGTTTATCCTCAGGGAAAATATAATTCAGAATAGAGAAAAGTTGTACAAGTCATTCTTTGGTATTTTTCCATCATTCGATATGTTTTGTAAGGTGATGGATGCGTGCACAGAAAACTACGAGTGTCTCGTGTTAGACAACACTGTAAAGTCTAATAAGATCCAAGATTGCGTCTTCTGGTACAAGGCAACTCTTCGAAAGAATTTTAGGGTTGGGAGTCCACAACTGTGGCAGATGCATAAAAAAATGTACAACCCCAAACATATCACACAGGCAGATGAAGATGCTAAGAATGCGACGAAGAAAACCAAACTCACGATCACGAAAAAAAAGTAAACTGCGTCACTTAACACTTCAAGAAAACCTGTGAATATATTAAAATGGCTACTGATCAAGTAAATACCATGAATCTTTTTGACGACGGTGATGGAATGGTTCCTCTACATGATAAACCATCGACAGCGTTTAAAACAAATGAAAAAAATGTGAGTAAAGATAAAGACGCGATGGATTCTACACCTATTAATGATATCATGATGGAGCACTCCCCTATGATGGACGACTCCAGGGTACAACCCCAAATGGCTCAGGGTCAGCAAGCTGTGTACCCCACCTCGGCTGCTCCCCCCCAACAGACCGATTCCATCCCCGAAAGCAAAAACCCCCTCAACCTTACGGATGATCAGCTCACCGCACTCATCGTAGCTGTCGGTGCCGCGATTGCCGTAAGCAAACCTGTTCAGGATCGTCTCGCGACCTCTATCCCCAAGTTCCTTAACGAACAAGGGGGTAGAAGCGTTGTCGGTCTCGCTACCACCGGTGTGGTGACTGCGATCATTTTCTACATCACTAAGACATATATTATCAAGGTTTAAACGGTTGGCTGCATCATGTTGTTGTAGATGGAGTTATCTATACCACTGGAGTAAATTAGTACAGCACCGAGGACGAAAGCACCTGCGAGAATAGCCGTCAACTCAAGACGCTTCTTTCGATCGCTCCTATGAAAATTCTTGACGGTATCCTTAGACCGCTTCCACCATTCGTTCACAGCGAACGTAATGATGAGCGCGATGAGGGTAGCCATAGCAAAGAAGGATCGATCAACTGCGAGCTCGGGTTGTTCACCCACGATATAACGAGCCGCGTTGGGGATAATAACGGTTAGGAATACCAGATTCACGTAATAGTTATCGACGTGAACTGGAACCTGGGTGATCCCAAAGAAAACTAGCCAGTAAAAGAGCGCCAGCAACATCTGTGTAATAGGGGTTTGCATTTATAGTATCTCGAGATTATTATTTATCCTGAATATGCTGTCCACAAAATTTAGTTCTCTCATGCATCCTCTTATAAATCCCAATGGATTCACAAATACCCCTCAATTCTACGAAATTTTTCCAAAAGTTCTTAGAATGCGAAAACTCTGTGACTGTACTGTGTGCGAGTTCATGAATGAGGACGTGGAAAATCTGGTTCGAATCACCATCGAGACATATAGTTATGTCAGCGCCCTTGTTCACGTTATATCCGACAGTTCCGTTCATCCGCTTTAGACCTGTTATGGGAATGGGGTGGATGAGCATTTTGAATTTTTCATTTTCTGTCGCTTTTAGGTGATCACGGAGAACCTGATATTTCTCCTTTACATCGATAAGTTCCTGGGGCTGACGAGTCATGAAGAGAATAATTAGATTAATCAAAAGTAATATACCGAAAAGTTTCATCTATCATATACAAAGATAAATTTGCTATACAACTCTGAGATTGGATTTCCACACAGTCCCTCCCAAAGTTGTAATCTAAATCCGAGATGCTCCAAATGCGTCACAAGTTGATCCTTATACGCCACGGGTTCAGATTTGGGTCCATCTGCGTAATAAGGGGTATCAGTCAGGTGTACAAATAATTTTTCACCAAAATCTCCATTCCCATGGTTCTTCAATTTGAAAAAGTTTCCCATATCATCGATGAGTGGTGTTTTAAATATAATCTTTTCTGAATCCGGAATGATACCCACTAGATAGGTCCCGTGTTTTACACGCTTCTTAATTTCCCTGAGAGAACTCATAAAAAAGTCCCTTGATGTGAATATATAGTGAAGCGAAAAGTTAAAACATATAACATCAAACTTCCGGTGGGGGCACTGATGGATATCACCCTCATAGAAATTGACTCGTATGTGCATATTCTTCGCACGCGAACGAGCTTCTTCGAGTGCAGTCGGTTCAGGGTCGCACATATTGATGTTCACTCCACAGTTGTTCCATTTCTGGAGATCTCCACCAAAACCACACCCAACATCGAGGATGTGCTGTCCCTCTCGAGCCACCGACCGAATCAAAACCCTCTTCGCCTCGTTATGATTCTTACGAATCTCTTCCATGATGATACATGTTTTCATATGTTTAATGTCGTTACTTAGGTTAAAGTTTTTCACTGTATATATTCTAATGGAATATATCATCGGGGATTGTTTAGAAAAACTTGACCTAGTAAAGGACGAGTCAATCGCTTTGATTTATCTCGACCCACCGTTCGATAGTGGTCGAGATTATACGATGTCACATGAGAACTCGATGGGGTTTTCGGATACATGGAAAGGTGGGGATTATAAAGACTTTATAGAGAGGGTAATAGATAAATGTATCCCGAAATTGAAGAAGGATGGGTCCCTCTTTTTCCACATCTCAGCTGAAAAAATGTTTACACCTGAACAGATCCTAAGGGAAAAGTTTAAATATATTCAACCAGTTTTTTGGAAGAAGTGTCGTTCAAAGAATAACGTGAAACATAAACTCGGAGCGACTATCGATATCATTTTTAGATGTAATATATCGAAGAATCCCAAGTTTAATCTTGTGTACCAATCTAGGGATGAGATGTACGTGAAGAATTCATTCAACAATAAAGATGATAGGGGAAACTATTCCCTTGGGCATGTGGTTACAGAGAATACAAAAAAAGGGTACATGTATACGTTTGAATTCGGGGATCGAGTGTATAACCCACCATCCGGGTGGCGAATTAAACAAGAAGAACTCGAGCGCCTTAGGGCTGATAATAGACTTCACACACCAAAGACAAAGAATTCAAAACTATACAAGAAGATTTACCTTCATGAGACTGAGGGTAAACCATGTACAGATCTATGGGATGATATTCACTCCATCAGCCAAGGTTCTGAGTTACGAACGTATCCCACAGCGAAGCCAATTAAACTCATCGAACGAATCATCTCAATCTCCACAGACGAAGGGGACACTGTACTCGATCCCATGTGTGGCTCGGGGACGACTGGTAAAGCGGCAAAAAATCTGAAACGACATTGTATTCTTATTGATAAAAACGATAACACAGCTATAATTAGTACGCGCACACAATAGAGTTATTGAGTTGAGCCAAGAGCTTTCGGGGTTGATCCTGTTGAATTTTCACACATATAGAAGAACCTCGACCAAGTAGGGCACGGACACCGTTGTTCAAACATACACGCATGCGAAGATTGGGTGTTCCCTCAATCTTCCCACTAGCGCACCCATTTCGAACCATACATTGTCCAGGGTTCTTCCACAATTCAGTGAGCTCATCGCGGTGAAACAGAATCATTTCTCTCGTCTTCTTGAAGTTTAACACAATCCAGTCGGATTCATGCCCATCGAGGACGCGGTTTAGCATCGAACTGGTATCGACGGTCTTGGAAATTACGTGGAACAATCTTTTGTACATGTCTCGGACACCCATTTCATCCTCTGGATATCGTTTGTAGTACTGGGTGATTTCTCTGTGAATAGCACCGAACCCATCATCAACGAAAGACATATTTTTCCAGTCAAACGACCCACTTTCAGACTCTTTGTTTTTTAACGACACCTTAACCCCCGTATCGAGGCACATGGCGTCTGGGTTTTGATGCGTACCCCCCTTGTGGATGAGGTAACCCAACTTTTCACGAATTGGTGCGAGTTTTGGGTTATGATTTATCATGTAAATCGTGTAATGTTCATTGGCGATGCCGTCGTGATGGGGTGTACCGTCATTGAGATACATTCTTGTCTTAATTTTCAGTGATTTCTTTGAACACTTAGGCTTTACAATATGGCTTAAAGTTTATACACCTAGAAAAGATATAATGTCTCTTGAAACCGACTATACCACCGTTCCCGGGCAAGTCTTTGCGTGTATCTCTATTGTTGGACCCGAATGTCCCCAGAAGACTGATAAATTCGGTATCAAACTCCGTGGTGCTTTCGCCACCCGCGATGAGGCTGCGAACCATGCGAAGCGCCTTCAGAAGGAGGATCCCACATTCGATATCTATGTCGTAGAGCAGTATAAGTGGCTTCTGATCCCCCCCGATTCCACCAAGATTGAGGATGTGCATTACACGAACGATAAGCTCGAGGAGATAATGGTCGGTTACCGTGAGAACCAGTCTCAGGCTGCTCGCATGTTCCAGGAGCGTAAGCAGGGTATGATGGATACCAAGGTTTCGTATACCGCTGGTGATGATAACTCCAAGTTTTACACTAAGTCTGATGAGGCTCCAATTTCCCACCCCGCTGAGGTTCTTGAGCGTCTCAAGAAGGAGAAGCCCGACACCCCGATGGAGGATCTGGTTAAGGAGGCTGACGCCATCGTCGCCACTGAGATTGAGGAGCGTCAGAAACAGCGGGAGGCTGCGGCTAAACTCGAGGAGGTCAAAGAGGAAGAGGAAGAGGAAGAGACTAAAGTCACTCCCGTGTAAATAATATTCATATATAGTAATAAATGATTTCCATACTCGTCGCAGTCATATTGACGGGTATGTTCTTTGTTTTGTTTTTTGGATTATCTTGGAATTCAAAAAACAAAAGGGAAAAGAAAAGAAAAATAAGACAACTCGAACCCAGTACTACTCGCGGGTTTACTGAGGATACAGCCGATGCGTTCATCATACCCATGTATCCAACTCAGCTCATGAGAAGGGATAATAAAGGAAAGATGATAAAAATTGGTGGCAAGACCAGGTATTTCGCACCATACTCAAGTGTACCTGAGAATCACTGGTTGCATGGTTTTCCCCATAAAAAAACCAAGTAGAAACACAGCGAATGCTATGATCCATGTAGACTTATCGACATTCTTGAAGAGATCGAATGACTCTTGTGTTTGTTGATGTGACTGCTGATATGTGGGCTGCTGCGGGTAATTCCCCATTTCGGATGGATGAAAATAATACTCCTCTTCTTTATTTTCATCTTTCTCCTCCTCATTCACGGTGGGATTATATTCAATAGGATTACCGATGTCTGTTTCCATTTTGTAATATATGCCGTGTTTTTTTTAAGTGTCTTCTTCCTCACTTTCACTCTCATCTTCTACCACGAAATCTTCGAGATTCCCGTTTTCATCAGCATCTTCTTCATCTTCATCTGTTGAAAAGTCCTCCTCGTCCTCTGTATTGATATCAGAATCGAAGTCTGTATCGTGGTCATCGTCGCAATAGTCATCCTCAAGGACATCTTCTGTGGGCTTAAAAAAATCAGGTTTCTTTATATTCCTCCTTAAATGGGTACGGGTGGGAACCATTTATAATGTAAATGGTATTATTGTTTAAGTAGTTTTACGAGGTCACGGTCAATAAGTGTATATGTTCTCGCCACGTTTTTCTTTCCCTTGCATTTGGGACACGCCTGTGTAATCTTATTCCCTTTTATCTTGTATGACATCACACAGTCTTCATGATTACCCTTAATAGATTCACAATACGTTGATGTGGTGAGAGCTATGTAATTCGTATTATTTTTCGAGATATCCACGATGGTCGTACCCTCCTGACCCACCATAAACTTCTGAATGAACGCCTGTATCATGGGTTTAGTGTCACGTTTGTTAAACTGAGGTTTCTCTACACGCTTCGTTAATTCCGGACACTTCTGGATCTCCTGTTTATCTGGATACAAATCATTTAGGATAATCGATGAAAGTTTGTGTTTACGTCCACAGAAATCTTTACAAAAACCATCTCGTCTCGACCTGATCGTTTCACATCGACAAAAACATTTTTGAGCGATGAATTGACCACTGATGATGAACCACACATGATTCGAACCATGTCCCCTTTTTAGGTTTTCACAGTATTTTGATGTAGTTGAGGCTAAGTATGTGTTTTTGAATTTAAATAGCTTCGTGATGTAAGACCCACCTTGACCCTCCATGTTGTTCTGGACAAACTGTTCAATTCGCACGCGGACAACCTCATTCTGAATCTCATCCTTGATCTCATCACTCGTGAACGTTCCCTCACGAATCGCCATAGAGGGTGGTTCAACGAATGTGTTTTGTGGGGCATCCGTGCGGATCGTAGACGCTTTTAGGATTTCGACGTCCGGGGTTGAATCAATTCGAATGATCGTACTCAAAGGTTCTGTGGTGTACCTGAACACTGGGAGATACGACAATTGATCTATTTTACCACCATGACACGCATCACACCCCCTACCATCACATAAATCATGTTTCGCCTTTTTGTACGACCATGGCATCCTGAAACCACTCCCCTTGGTTTTCCTGTGTAAGTCACCATAAACAGCGGCATCGATGATCTCATTCCAGTCGATCGAACTCTTCGCCTTTGAGAGTGCGACGAGAATATGTTCTCTGAGAGCGACCGCTGAAGCCTGATCAACGACGTACCCATACCAGTTTAGATGTACACCAGTTTTTATCAAAGATCCACATGATTTTGGTGGTGAGACGGATATGATACACTCTTTACCGCCGTATCGTTTCACCTTATCACATATGATTTTACATATGGACTTAATCTCATCTACCGAGAGTGACGTCGTATCCTTATAGTCTATGTCCACGAAGAAATTATACACTGGTGTCTTCTGTTCCACGACGAACAGTTTTTCACCAGATACGATCGCTTCTATGTACTTTTCGTAAAAGTCGTTCAATTTATCAAATGGCACGGAAAGGACGCCACCGTCCATGAGCACATGTGATAGATTGGTCGCGCCATTGAGTTTTTGGGATACGCACCAATTTTTAAACATATATATTTATTGTTCATTTTCTCTAAACCAGTTCATACAGGATATGTCTTGGAAAATTTTTTTTTCAGCTAATTCCTTTTTGATCGTGAGGAGTTCACAAACCGATGTTTCCTTGTGTTCTTCCACCCACTGTCCAATCTCCTCCTCACACATTCCCCTGTTGGTATCAAGGAGTTCCTTAATCTGCATCATCACGTACGCCTTGGACTTCATTATTTAATAGAGAAGGTTTTTCTATTCAAAGAAGATATACACGAATAAAATTCCGGATTCTTAATGACATTATCAACTATTAACTTCCATCGTTTCCGTGTATTGAACTCCTCGAGAGTATCAAAACTCATGAAATCATTCTCATCGAATGTCCTTTTATAGGGTTGATGCAAAGCCTTCTTCACATTCGTTTTCTGCTTCTCTTCGAAAAATTTCTTGGTGAACTCATTCTGTTGTGGACGTGTATAGTTGACGAAGAATATGAAGACATTATATTCCAAATCTACAGTTGGGCTCTCTTTGTGTATAAACTTAAACTCTGTATACTCACCACTCTTTAAAGATACCACTCCCCTCGTCTCCTCCTCTAGTTCCCGTAGAGCACAACGAATCGGGTTGAATATTTCCCTTCTTCGACACCCTCCCGTGACAAATATCCACTCCTTGAACCGATAATCCCTAACCGTGAGAAATCTTGGTTTACCATCCGCAAAACTAACTGGTATAGCAATCGCTTTGTATTTTTTCATTGCGCATTCGCAAGTTATAATAAGTGAATATGTTTATTCCTTCTCTTCGACTACAGTGGTGATGGGTGATTCTTCTTCGTCAGAATCCTCCCCCTCCTGGATAGAATTAAGCTTATCCATGACATCTTCCGAAAAATCCCTAATTTCGTAGAGTTCTTCCTTAGTCTTCTTAAGCTCACGGAGCATGAAAATAACACCGATGACACATACGATCGTCGCGATCATCATAACATTCTCGCGGTTGAGTGCAATCATATACTTTCGTAAGGCTTTTTCTTTTTAAGTATTCTACATCACGGCACCCATCTTGGTTTTACCGGGTGAAGGACACTGGTAGGCAGTCTGCCCAAATTGAACGGCTTCGTAATGCGTAGGCTGACAAGACTTCTCGGTAGAGGGTGTCGGTTGCCCGATAAACTTTTCGAGTGTCCTGGATTTAGGATCGTACGTCAATACAAAAGCGATGGCGAGAAAAAAAAAGATTGTGAGATACATCTTTAGTATTTAGTATTTAGTTAGAATATAATAGACCACCCATACCGTTCTCAATGCGGAGGACGTTGTAGTTCACACCATAGATATCATCCGTGTTAACTAGAGTGTCGTTAACGATACGAGCCGAGTCAAGGCGAGAGAAGTTGAGCGAACCGGTGGGTTGAAGCTTACCAGTCTCGAGGCAGAAAGGGTACGTGAACAACTTCGCACCTGGGGCGGAGCTGCCGTGGGAGGTGTGATAGTAGAGAGGAACCGTGGTGTAGTTGGGGTTCGCGAACTTGAAGTCCGAAACATCGGTACCGTTGATCTGGAGCTTGATCTTGTTCGTGTCGAGGCACATATTCACGGCGGTCACGTTGGAGGCAGCGATGTACTTGATGGGGTGGTTGAAGTTGAGCTCCTGTGTCTTGGACCCGGAGGAGATCGCCTTCTGGACCTGGGTGATGAGCATGTTTTGGGGCTTGGACGCGAACATCTCACGCTCTTGGGTATCGAGGTAGGCGTAGTTCGCGTAGATTTCCCACTTGTAGGTATCCGCGGCGGCACCCCACGTGATGCGGAGTTCGACATCGTGGTACTGGAGCGAGATGAGGGGGAGCGCCGTCTGCCAGTTCTCACAGAAAGCGAAGCGGAGGGGGTAGAACCGCTCGTTGGTCGAGCCACCGTAAAGGTCACCGGAAACCGACTTGGCGGAGGAGGTCGCCGAAAGGGTAGGGGCGATGAGGGTGGAGTAGGTCGAGTCCTGCTCATCGATCACCTGACCACCGATGAGAAGCTCCACCCTAGAGATGGCGGTGGTCCAATCGGGAACGACGTTCGATTGGGTACCATCAGACTTGATGGGCATGAGATAGACATAGTTGAGCATGTCACCCTTGCGCTCAAAGCGGATGGTGGACATACCGTTGTTTGAGACGTTGCCCTGAATGACCTGACGCTCGACAGTTTGGGAAAAGTTCGTGTGACGCTTGTAAGTAGACCTAAAAAAGCTGACTTCGGGTTGACCGACGAGGTGTACATCCTGGGCACCGACAGCAACAAGTTGGGCAATACCACCAGACATTTTATATTATATGGAGACTTTATTTTTAAGCTCGGGGCGAAAGTCTTTCCGACTTTCGCCCGTTTAGATACGAGAGAAGTCCTACGGACTTCGATCGGGATGGGGAAGACTTACAAACTGGGCTACAATTTGTAAGAAGGGTGGGGAAAGGGACAATGTCGATTGGAACGAGTGACTTAGATCGCATCGGTGCAGCTCTTCATGGTTTTGAGTTTTTTGTAGAGTGTATCATACACATTCCCTGTGAAAGGGGTCGTGGATTCAACACTAACGTGAATACCACCGATATCCCCCTTATTGCTGTTGCGCATGGCTATGTTCACCCACATGGTGAAGCGACCTTCGAGGATATACTTTGTCGTGGTTGAGACCTTCTCTGTTTCACCGACATAGTTCCTCACCTCCTCCACCCTCTTTTCCATCCTGATATCGTTAGTGGCTAGGGACGCATATGGGTTCGTAGCAGTGAGACCGTTGGAGAGGGTAATCGTTTCGTTGAGGGTGACACCCATTTATAGTATACTGGTATAAAAAAATATTTTGAGTATTTGTTTATAAACGCTTTCCATGGAGATGATCATCATATTCTAGAGAAGACGTTTGGGTATAATATAGCCATAACAAACTTTCAAGTACAACGATATAAAGTGGGAGATTATTTTAGATGGCACGTTGATGATAAGATAGGTGATAAAAGATTATTAGCTTTTATCATATATTTTAATGATAATGAAAGTGGTACAGAATTTATTAACGGTAAAAACATTAAACCTGAATGCGGGAAGATATTATTTTTCCCGTCTACATGGACATATCCACACCGAGGACAAGAGGTTGAAAAAGGTGTTAAATATATTATGACTGGATTTATATGTGAATGTATTTAATAAAGTTTACATGTGAGAAGGGCAGCCTTGTACGTCCCGTGGTCCACGAGGGTATAGAGAGGTTCGGTTTCACCAGTCTCTTCCCAAACGGTTTGTCCATTTTCGTCGAGGACATCCACGAGTTCTTCGATAATACGTACCTCATCATGTTGAGGTATTTGCTTTTTTGATTTGGAAAATTTTATATATTTATATGTTTTGCTTGTACCCAAAGAATATGTAGCCTTTGTTTCATCATCATCATCGAGTGCATTATACATTTCAACACTAATTTCACTGAAGTGTTTGATTGACTTAATAGCATCCTCTGGGAGTTTGTCATATTTAACCCTACCCATCTCCGTATCACCTTGGTAGTATCTCATCTCACTCCCCGGTGCCTTACCCTCTTTAAAGTATATAGGTGTTTCCTCTACAATTGTATTGAGTGATGATCTTTTATCATAGTCATCAATTCCAATATTATATGTTTCATCGTGTAGGTAATACGTTACATTTGAAAGCTCCCTTTTAGGAATCTTAATAGATATCTGTAACGGTTCTGTAAAGTCACAATCTTGGGTCACCTTGGCGACTGTGTAATTCATTAAGGCACCACTCTCCTGCTTTTGTGCATACCCTGGAGATACATTAGATGTGGTTAAGAGATCCCCTGACTCGAGAGTACCACCCAAATCCGTGACCCAAATTTGTGAGTCACCCTTGATATCCACGAGTGTATCATAATCTATAGAGTCGGTTTTCTCATTGGAAACAACACCGTACCAACTTTTATCCATAGAGACAGTACTGAGATTTACTATAGGAACTGTATTTGTTTTGTGTTTGTTGGTGTTTGCACTCACGACAAGACCTGTAATATTTTGTCCCCAGGTATTTGATACTGTAGTTTTCGAACGGGGGAGTTCGGTGACAATTTCCTGAACCCCCTTGACGAGGTAAGGGACCATCTGCATATAATCAACTGTTGCAATTCCATCCCCCCAAATGGAGTAATCTGGATCTTGGCTGGGGTCATCACTAGGGGGGGGTGTAAAATTATCAATGTCACCTGCTTCGGCTGGTACTCCAACTAAGTGTCTGAGTTCGGGTGCACTATAGTATACCTCTTGTGCCATGAGACCTGACTCAGTATACCAGTTTTGTTCTGGGGCGGTTGGGTCTAATTTCGTTCGCTTGAAGTAAGTTTGTGGTCTCAGCTTTGACAATGTCTCGACTGCACCTGTAATAAAGGTTTCACCATCTTTTATACGATCGTCGGAGGACGTATAAGATACTTCACCCGTACCAGTGTTGTATCTCATGTACCAAGTTCCACCTTGGTTTCTTACAGATCGGGTACTCACATAGAACGACTGTCCTGGTTGACTGGTCAGAGCCGCATTGACACCCAGGGCGACGGCGTCGTATCCCTGATTCGACCGACCTGCATTGACCCCAATGGCGACGGAGAAGTTCCCCTGATTGGTCTTACCCGCTGCGTTCCCCACGGCGACGCATTGGATTCCCTGACCAGTCTGACCCGCTTCGTACCCCACGGCGACGGAGTAGGATCCCTGACTGTTCTGACCCGCTAGGTACCCCACGGCGACGGCTTCGGTTCCTTGACTGGTCTGACCCGCATCCCTCCCCACGGCGACGGTGGAGGCTCCCTGACTGGTCTTACCCGCCCCCACCCCCACGGCGGTGGCGAAGGTTCCCTGACTGGTATAACCCGCTAGGTACCCCACGGCGATGGCGGAGACTCCCTGACTGGTATAACCCGAATCGCGCCCCACGGCGACGGCGAAGGATCCCTGATTGTACCGACCCGCTACGTGCCCCACGGCGGTGGCGGAGGATCCCTGAGCCGACTCACCCGCTAGGCGCCCCACGGCGACGGCGTAGGATCCCTGCCCAGTCGAACCCGCTAGGTACCCCACGGCGACGGCGGAGGCTCCCTGAGACGTCTGACCCGCTTGGGTTCCCACGGCGACGGCGAGGGCTCCCTGACTGGTCTGACCCGCATTGACCCCCACGGCGGTGGCGAAGGTTCCCTGCCCAGTCGAACCCGCTAGGTACCCCACGGCGACGGCGTTGTCTCCCTGAGACGTCAGACCCGCTAGGTACCCCACGGCGACGGCGTTGTTTCCCTGACTGGTCTGACCCGCTTGGATTCCCACGGCGGTGGCTTGGGCTCCCTGCCCAGTCGAACCCGCTAAGCGCCCCACGGCGACGGCGTTGTCTCCCTGAGACGTCGTACCCGCCCCCACCCCCACGGCGATGGCGTTGGCTCCCTGACTGGTATAACCCGCTTGGAGTCCCACGGCGACGGCACTGGCTCCCTGAGACGTCAGACCCGTATTGCGCCCCACGGCGACGGCGTTGTCTCCCTGACCCGTCGAACCCGCTCCCCACCCCACGGCGACGGCACCGGCTCCCTGACTGGTCTCACCCGCTACTACCCCTACGGCGACGGCGTTGCTTCCCTGAGACGTCTGACCCGCTTGGTACCCCACGGCGACGGCGTTGCTTCCCTGAGACGTCTGACCCGCTTGGTACCCCACGGCGGTGGCGGAGGCTCCCTGCCCAGTCGAACCCGCTAGGTACCCCACGGCGGTGGCGTTGGTTCCCTGACTGGTCTGACCCGCTAAGCGCCCCATAGCGGTGGCTTGGGCTCCCTGACTGGTCTCACCCGCCCCCACCCCCACGGCGGTGGCGGAGGCTCCCTGACTGGTCTGACCCGCTTGGTTCCCCACGGCGGTGGCGTTGGTTCCCTGACTGGTCTGACCCGCTAATACTCCCACGGCGACGGCGTTGCTTCCCTGCCCACTCTGACCTGCGTAGGCTCCCAGGGCGACGGCGTCTGCTCCCTGATTGTACCGACCCGCTGCTACCCCCACGGCGACGGTGTTGACCCCCTGAATCGTCTCACCCGCATTCGTACCAATGGCGATATTGTTCGTATTACTGTTCGCCTTGATGAACGTGGTTCCACGGATCTGTATGTCACCCGAAAAATCTTGAATGTTTGTCGACATATAGTATTACAGGCTAAATTTATTACGGCTTAAGGACGAGGGGTGCTTTGTTTGGAGTATGAAGATTTTCTTTATGTGCACCCACTGTAATCAGGGGACTGGGTACGCTCGTGTCGCGAACAAACTCGTGAACCACCTGGCGTCTCTCCCTGGTGTTGAAGTTGTCTACTACGCTTTCCAGAATTATAAGGGTCAAGAAATTAAGGATAGGTTCATCGATCCTAGAATTCGATTTTACGATGCTATGGAACTCGATCCATCGGCTGAGGGTGGTTTTG
>Ga0222660_1000304_pt1 | contig 24886 bp, 25 predicted proteins | sample AntAcemetagen549_FD_179832 | JGI IMG/M metagenome (GOLD analysis project Ga0222660, IMG submission 179832) | Saline water microbial communities from Ace Lake, Antarctica - #549 | ecosystem: Environmental > Aquatic > Non-marine Saline and Alkaline > Saline | place: Antarctica: Ace Lake...
CAACACAAAACGGCGATCCAGTCGTTTTGCGGCGTCCGCTGAGTGGGTGACCATGATCAGGGCTGAGCCTTGCTTGCGGCAGGTGTCGCAAAGTAAATCGAGCGCTTGTGCGGCAGTCTCGGGGTCCAGGTTGCCGGTCGGTTCATCGGCCAACACCAGTCGTGGCTGATGCACCAAGGCACGGGCCAAAGCCACCCGTTGCTGCTCGCCGCCCGAGAGCACCGCAGGCAGGGCCTCAAGTGATTCATGTAGGCCAAGCTTATCGAGCAGCGCCAGTGCCCGGGTTTTAGATTGCGCCAAGGACAAACCGGCTAATAAGCACGGCACCATGACGTTTTGTAGGGCGCTCAGGTGGGGTAGCAGGTGGAAGGCTTGGAACACAAAGCCAAAGGCGTCGCGGCGCAAGGCCAGCCGCTGTGCCTCGTTCATGGTGGCGAGGTCTTGACCGTCAAACAGCACCTGCCCATCATCCGGTTGGTCAAGACCGGCCAGTAGGTTGAGTAAGGTCGATTTGCCGACACCAGAGGCGCCTTGCAAGGCGAGTTGTTCGTTGGCAGCCAGGGATAAATCGAGGTCGCGAAACAACCAACGTTTCGGTGACACGCGTCGCGACAGGCCTACGGTTTGTAGCAAAGTCATAGAACAAAACTAGTATGGTTAGAGGGACTCAATGACAACCCAGTAAAATGTAGCATCAACCCATTTGTTGCATGCGGATAGCCGGTCCGGGGTGGATAAGCACAGCACGGGCGGCAAGATAGTTACAACACGCACAACACGCACAACACGCACAACACGCACAACACGCACAACGCCCAGAACGGGAGGCAGCGCGCCATGGAAGTCTTTGTTCAGTCCGCATTTGGTGAGATCGCCGCGCTAATGATGATAGCCGCGGTGATTGGTTCCATCGGCATCCTGCTTAGACAACCGCTCATTGTCAGTTTCATTGCAGTCGGCCTCGTGGCGGGTCCGTCGGTGCTGGACATGGTGCAATCGGACGCGCAAATCAGCCTGCTGTCGCAGCTTGGTATTGCCATCTTGTTGTTTCTGGTGGGCATCAAACTCGACGTCAAGTTAATTCGGTCATTGGGGCCAGTCTCGCTCATGACGGGCTTAGGACAAGTGGCTTTTACAGCCGTTTTTGGATACCTGATCGGGCTGGCCCTGGGTTTGGGTCAAATCACCAGTCTCTATGTGGCAGTGGCGCTGACGTTTTCTTCGACCATCATCATCGTGAAGCTGTTGTCCGATAAGCGTGAGATTGATTCGCTCCATGGTCAGATCGCCTTGGGGTTTTTGATCGTCCAGGACTTGGTGGTGGTCCTGGCGATGATTGTCTTGTCCGCAGTGGGGATTGGATCGGCTGCCACCCAGGAGGGCGGTCACGCCGGTGCCTCGGTTCTGACGGTGTTGCTTTCCGGGTTGGCCATGGTTGCCTTGGTCGTCATCTTCGTGCGTTACGTGGCGAATCCTTTGACTGAGCGGTTGGCGCGTGTACCGGAGCTTTTGATGGTCTTCGCGATTGCGTTAGCGGCGATGTTTGCTGCGGTCGGCGATCTGGTGGGTTTGGGTAAAGAAGTGGGCGGTTTGCTCGCCGGCGTGGCGTTGGCCTCAACCCCCTATCGAGAGACCATTGCCGCACGCTTGGCGCCTTTGCGAGATTTTTTGCTTTTGTTCTTTTTTATCTCGCTCGGTTCGGCGCTTGATTTGTCCCTGTTGGGTGCCCACGTGACGGGCGCGATTGTCTTCTCTTTATTTGTGTTGATCGGTAACCCTTTGATCGTATTGATCATCATGGGGGCACTCGGCTATCGCAAACGGACCAGTTTTTTGGCGGGTTTGACGGTGGCGCAAATCAGCGAGTTTTCTTTGATTTTTGTGGCGATGGGCGTGTCTTTGGGACACTTATCGCCAGAGGCGCTCGGTTTGGTCACCATGGTTGGGTTGGTCACGATCGCGGCTTCCACATACATGATCACTTATTCACAAAATATCTACACCCTATTTGAACCCATCTTGGGTGTCTTTGAACGTCGAGGCACACCGCGCGAGCCTTCAGACGCTTCGGCTGCTAGCCAAGGCGACAGCGACGTCATTATCTTTGGGCTAGGGCGGTTTGGCACCGCCATTGGCTTGAGACTAAAAAACCGCGGGATCAGTGTGCTCGGTGTGGACTTTAATCCGCAGGCTGTCAAGCGGTGGCGCGAGCTTGGTATGCAAAGTAAGTTTGGCGATGCCAGTGATCCGGAGTTCGTGAGCGAATTGCCGTTGCCACATGCCAAGTGGTTGGTGTCGACCGTGCCTATTTATGTCACCGGTTTAAGTCATGAGGATACCCGTCACACGCTGATGCAGTTGGCAAGGTCAGCGGGCTTTAGGGGCCGCATGGCCGTGGCTTCGCATCAGCAACGAGACACGGAAGCGTTGACCAGTGATGGTGCTGACTTGGTCCTAGAGCCCTTCCAAGATGCGGCTGACCGCGCTGTCGAGATGCTATGTGGCGCCGCGCAAGAGGCGCGCACGGATATTCCTGAGATTGAATCCGAGCAAAAGCAGGCTTAATGGTTTGGTCGGATGGCTCGGCGTTGGGTGGTGACGCCTTGCAGTTGAATCACTTGGCTAGCGCAAGTACCATAACCCTATAGGCATTCGCTAGGGTAGCTTCACCAACACAGCAAACGTCATCGACTTGGGTTGACGTCGCACATGAAAATTTCGGATGGTCCGCGTACCGCTGTGCGTTTCAAGGCGCAACCGGTCTTTTCTTCATTGCCACGTTTCAGATCACTGCCATACAGAGCTTTTGAACCGTTGGTTCTGCTACGTGCCTTACTTTTCAGTGAAACAAAGGAGTCAGGCCGCCGTCCATATGACAGATGTTGAGAACAAAACAAACAAGTCGTTCGATCCGCCGGTAAGTGACGAGTTCAATGGTGAACGCAACGAGGGTGAACGCAACGAGGGTGAACGCAACGAATCCTCTCGGGATGTGTGGTCGTCTGAACGTGCGTTCGTGTTTTCTACGGCAGCGGCTGCCGTTGGTCTGGGCAATCTTTGGCGGTTTCCCACCCTTGTCGGTGAAAACGGTGGGGGCGTTTTTCTGTTCGCCTATGCGATTGCGGTGGTCTTTGTTGCGGTTCCGTTTGCGGCATTGGAATTAGCGGCAGGGCGTCAAGCCCATGGCTCGGTGGTGGCGAGCTATAAAAGATTAGGCCCTGGGCTATTTTTGTTCGGCTGGCTAACCGTGTTGTTGACACTTTTTATCAGCAGCTACTACTTCGTGGTGACTGGTTGGACGTTGGGTTTTGCTTTGGGGGCGACCTTTGGCGCTGTTCCAGACTTTGAGGCTTACAACCAAGGGTACCAATCGGTTTGGTATCTTTTTGCGCTCGGGGCGATCGTTGGCGCTGTTCTGATATTTGGTATTTCTGGCATTGAACGCATGGCTCGAATTTTGATGCCGGTAATGGTGCTTTTGGTGTTGGGGTTGGCCATCTTTTCGTTATTCGTTGGCGAAACTCGCCAAGCCCTGAACTTTCTCTTTAAGCCAGACATGACACGTTTTAGCGATCTGTCGCTTTGGCGAGCGGCCTTTGGCCAAGCTTTTTTTTCTATGATGATTGGGCAAGGCTTCTTGATCACCTACGGTAGTTACTTGCCAGAACGCATCAACTTGCCTCGATCGGTTTTGAGTATCGCCTCTTTGAACTCCAGTGTGGCAATACTGGCTGGGTTAGCAATTTTTCCGTTGGTCTTTGCCTCTGGCCTAGATCCGGCGATCGGCTCCCAACTCGCATTTGTCACGTTGCCAAAAGCGTTCGACTTTATTGGAACAGCCATACCGTTAGCTGCCATCTTCTTCTGGTTACTTTTCTTTGCCGCAATATCTTCCTGCATTGGCGGTGCAAAGGTGGTGGCTGCAGCACTCTACGATCAATCCTCTGGGCTTAAAAGTTGGGTCGCCACTTGGCTGGCTATTGGAGCCATCGTGGCGCTGGGGATTCCATCGGCGCTGTCCTATGCCGTCCCGCAGTGGACATTGTGGGGTGAGCCGGTGCTCGATGCCTTTAACCGAATGGTTGGATCGAACGGGACGGTGGTGCTCGCCATTAGCACGGCCCTGATTCTTGGCTGGCGCTTTTCTGGGGATCACCTTGCGCGCCGTTTTGGTCTGCGAGGACCCATGGCAATGTTGTTTAACATTGTGGTGAGAACGATCCCGATTATTTTAGTGATCATGTTTGGCGCAGAGTTCGTGCTGTCGTAGCACTGATGCACAGGTAGGCAAGTATGTAGGCACAAAGCACAAAGACACCTCCGTGCAACGCAAAATGGAAATTAGTATGATTCTGACTAATGCTTGCGACGTTGTCTGGCGCAACAAATTGTCTTAAAGGATCAACATGTCTGACCCATCAATTTTGCATCTGCGTCCTCTGGAACGCGAAGATTTGCGGTTTGTGCACGAATTGGATAACAACGAATCGGTGATGCATTACTGGTTTGAAGAACCGTACGAGGCGTTTTTTGAGTTGTCCGAACTCTATGACAAACATATCCATGATCGATCGGAGCGACGTTTTATCGCCGAGCACGAGGCCGAACCCGTTGGCTTGGTTGAGTTGGTCGACATCAATCACATCCACCGGCGCGCTGAGTTTCAAATCATCATCGCACCAAAGTTCCAAGGCCAAGGTTTTGCGAAATCCGCCACCCACTTAGCGGTGGGGTACGCCTTCAAGATTCTTAACCTGCACAAGGTCTACCTGGTGGTTGATGTGGATAACGCCGCCGCTATCCATGTCTATGAGCAGCTCGGGTTTGAGCGTGAGGGATTGCTCACCAATGAGTATTTTTCAGCGGGTGAATACCGCGATGTGATCCGCATGGCTATTTTTCAGCATGAGTTTTTGGGCAACGCCGCTCCTTAGTCGAGCATTGCGGTGTCGGTGGCTTACCTTTTAATTCTGAAGTGACACAAGACTGTCATATTCCCACACTAAGATTCGGCAAGTTCGCAACGAAAGGCCCATTGGGGTCGTCGTGGCAAACCTTTATTGATAACTCGCCGCTTCCTTAACTCAGGAGTTTGACATGCGTAAATACATCATGGGCACGCTTGCCGCGTCCCTGTTGATCTCAGCCACCGCCAGTGCCCAATTTGCGATTGATTCGCGTTACACGGACAGTAACGGTGACTTGACCGCTGATACACCGACAGACGCTTCTAAGCAGATCGACCCTTCGACATTGATCTTTGCCTATACGCCAGTGGAAGATCCTGCGGTCTACGCAGATGTTTGGTCCGAATTCATTGACCATGTTTCAAACGTGACGGGTAAAAAAGTCCAGTTTTTCCCCGTCCAGTCAAACGCGGCGCAGATTGAAGCCATGCGTTCAGGCCGTTTGCATATCGCAGGATTTAACACAGGCTCAAATCCGCTCGCAGTTGCTTGCGCCGGATTTAAGCCTTTTGCCATGATGGCACGAGCCGATGACAGCTTTGGCTACGAAATGGAAATCATCACCTACCCAGGTTCGGGCATCGACAAGGTTGAGGACATCAAAGGCAAGCAACTGGCCTTCACGTCGCAGACCTCTAACTCAGGCTTTAAAGCGCCCTCAGCTATTCTCAAGGCTGACTTCGATATGGTGCCTGAGCGGGACTTTGAAGCGACATTTTCTGGCAAGCATGACAATTCGATATTGGGTGTTGCCAATAAAGACTATCCGGCCGCCTCTATTGCTAACTCCGTGCGCAAGCGCATGGAGTCTCGCGATGTCATCAAGCCTGAGCAAGTCAAGATCCTCTACACCTCACAGACATTCCCCACCACGGGCTATGGCGTGGTGTACAACTTGAAGCCCGAGCTGCAAGACAAGGTCCGCGAGGCATTTTTCTCGTTCGACTGGAATGGCACCAAACTGCAACAAGAGTTTGAAAAGAGCGGCGAAGCCAAATTCATCCCGATTACCTTTCAAAAAGACTGGGACGTTATTCGTAAGATTGACGCCGCCAATAACGTTTCTTATGCCTGCAAGTAACCGATGACTAACCGTCATTGCGCTTTTTTGTAAGTTAGTACAGACAACCGCGGCACTCGGTTTGAGACGCGGCGGTTGTCTAGGCTTTTGAGGGTTTCGCTGATGTTGGTGCTTGACAAGTTAAGTAAACAATATGGTCCGACAGATATCGCTTTAAAGCAGGTTTCGCTGACTGTTGGCCAAGGTGAGCTACTGGGCTTGATTGGCCCATCGGGTGCCGGCAAATCAACGTTGATCCGTTGTATCAATCGTTTGGTTAAGCCCACGAGCGGACATATCCGACTCGACGATGTTGACTTGGCGGCGCTTTCGGCAGGTGACTTGCGCGGCCAGCGTCGCCGCATCGGCATGATATTTCAAGAGTACGCGTTGGTTGAACGCCTAACCGTCATGGAAAACGTGCTCTCAGGTCGCCTGGGCTACGTGTCGTTTTGGCGCTCTTATTTGCGTAAGTTCTCTGCAAAAGATGTCCGTAACGCGTATGCGTTGCTTGATCGCGTGGGTCTCTTGGCGCACGCCGATAAACGAGCAGATGCCTTGTCCGGTGGTCAACGGCAACGGGTCGGCATCGCACGCGCATTGGCGCAAGAGCCCGACCTGTTGCTTGTTGATGAACCCACGGCTAGCTTGGATCCCAAAACCAGTCGGCAAATCATGCGCCTGATCACTGAGATCTGTACCGAGCGGGGGCTCCCTGCCATTGTCAACATCCACGATGTGCCGCTGGCCAAGCAGTTCATGCAGCGTATCGTGGGGTTGCGTGGCGGTGAAGTGGTGTTTGACGGCAAGCCAGAAGCCCTGGATAACGCGGCACTGACTGCTATTTACGGCGAAGAGGACTGGACGGCGATGCGTCAGTCGCACGACGAGGACGTCGCGAGCGAAGCGGCACACGTGCGGGTGATGCAAGAAGTGAGTGTGCTGCCGACATGAGTCAAGCGAGTCCGGCCTATCCGACCACCTGGAAGCGCAAGCCCCAGATTTTTACCGATCCATTTTGGCGTCGGCTTATTTTTAGTGGCATCGCCCTTTATTTGTTCCTTGCGGTTGGTTCGGTTGACGTTAATTGGACGCGGGTGTGGGACGGACTAGAAAGAGGGCAGCGATTTGTGGCGGGCTTTCTGGTCCCCGATTTCACCAGCCGCTGGCGTGATATTTCGATGGGGCTGGTCGAAAGCCTGACCATGACGCTAACGGCCACGGTGGTGGGCATCATCATCAGTGTGCCAATCGGTATTGGGGCGGCGAGCAACTTGGCGCCGACCTGGCTATATCTGATCTGTCGGGCGATTATCGCAGTGTCGCGTTCATTACAAGAAATCATCATTGCCATCTTTTTTGTGGCGATGTTTGGTTTTGGGCCTTTCGCTGGTTTTCTGACGCTGTCGTTTGCCACCATCGGTTTCCTGTCAAAACTCTTGGCCGAGGACATTGAAGACATTGACAAATCGCAAGTCGAAGCCATTCGGGCCACGGGGGCCTCATGGCTACAGGTCCTGATCTACGGGGTTGCCCCGCAAGTCATGCCGCGTTTGGTGGGCTTGTCGCTCTACCGGCTAGACATCAATTTTAGAGAAAGTTCAGTGATTGGCATCGTGGGTGCGGGGGGTATTGGTGCCACGCTAAATACTGCCATTGATCGGTATGAGTACGACAGCGCTGGCGCCATCTTGCTCATTATCATTGGCATTGTCATGGTGGTGGAATACAGCTCGGGTTTGATTCGACGTAGGCTCCAATGATTGATGACATGAAAGCGCCGGTCACCGCACCGCAGATTTGGTCTTACCGCACACCCAAAACCAGACTCGTCATTTGGTTTGCTTGGTTGGCGCTGTTGGCTTTGTTTGTTTGGTGTTGGCAGATCATGAACGTCAACACCATGTGGGTGTTTGTCTGGGATGCCCCGACACAAGCCGCTGATATCGCGAGCCGCATGTTCCCGCCACGCTGGGGCTATATCAATACGCTCTGGTCACCGTTATGGGATACCCTGAATATCGCCACATTGGGCACCTTAGGGGGCATCGCGATGGCGGTGCCGGTGGCTTTTTTAGCGGCACGCAACACCACGCCCTCGGTGTTGTTCGTGCGGCCGGTGGCGTTAGCGATTATTGTCGGCTCGCGCTCAATCAATTCATTGATTTGGGCGCTGCTACTGGTTGCCATCATCGGGCCAGGTATTTTTGCAGGGATCATCGCCATTGCCCTGCGCTCGATTGGGTTTATCGGCAAGCTTCTATATGAAGCCATCGAAGAAATCGATGAAAATCAGGTTGAAGCGGTTAGGGCCACCGGCGCATCGTCGATGCAAGTGATGCACTACGGGATTGTGTCTCAAGTGATGCCGGCGTTTTTGGGTATCTCGGTGTTCCGTTGGGACATCAATATTCGTGAGAGCACCATTCTGGGACTGGTTGGTGCGGGTGGAATTGGTCTGCAGTTACAGGCTTCAATGAATGTGTTGGCGTGGCCGCAGGTGACGCTTATTTTGGTGGTGATTCTGGCTACGGTGATCGTGAGCGAATGGGTGTCAGCCAAGGTGCGTGCCGCTTTGATTTAGCGGCACCACCCATCAGTGGGCTTTGCGCTGAAAATGTTCATAAATGACCATTAGGCCGTCAAACATGGTGTCAAGCAGATCCTCACGATCCTTGGGTGATAGCGGTGGTGGACGCAGGGCGGTGTCTGGGTGATTTTCTTGGCCGAGCGTTAACATGGGTAGTAACAATTGACTGAGCGTTTTATCTTCGATGAAATCCTGCCAGTCGTCCTCGGTCAAGGAAAGGCCGAGTAAAAAGCCCTCAGCCCAATCGTTGCCAGTGGGTTGACCACTCTCATCGACCAAGAGCGCAGGGACATAGACATCCTCGTTGATTGAGGCCTGTTGTAAGGTCTCGGACAGGGCGTTCCAGTGCCGAGTCATAAGCAGCAGTATTTGTTGTGCTTGCGTCTTATCAGCGAAAGCCTGCTCGTCCATGATGACCTCTAGATACTGGCTGGGCATCACCATGGTGGGCGCGCAGAGCAGCGCACAAAACAGGCCGTCTAGCCCCTCGAAACTAATAATCGGTCCATCAAGTGTCGCCAAAAATGAGTCAAGCGTGTCGATATCGTCTTCGTCTAGCGGGGTGTTAAGGTCTTTAGCCATGGTACTTCTCCTCGTTGATGGCAACACTGTAGCGCAGGCAGTGGTTTGGCGGTAGAGTGGTCTGCCGGCGTGGATTGCCTGTGCCGAGAACGACACGAGGTATTTGATGATTCTGTATCACGCACCGCCATCCTACTACTCGATGGTTGCTCGACTGGCCTTGCTTGAGGCAGGGATTGGTTTTGAAGGGCGACTGATGGATCTTCACATAGCCAAACAACAGTTAGCGCCATGGTATCAAGCCATCAACCCCCACATGACGGTGCCGGCATTGGTCGACGGCGACGCCACCCTGGTGGATAGTCAAGACATTCTTCGCCTGGCAAGCGCCCGGGCGGGCTCAGCGTGGTTGGATAGGGATCCGGCGGTTGCCGATCAAATTGAGGCCGTGGTGCAAGCGTTTTACGCCATCCCCATCGAGAACCTCACTTTCACAAAAGCAATGAGCAAAATACCACCCTTGCGCCTTATTTTCCCGAGAGTGCTGGGTAAGATTGTTAAAACGCTCAAGGCAGAGTTAAGCACATCCAAGGATCCCGACGCGGTTTTAGCAAAAATCGCCATCAATGAGCAACGGATTGCCTACTTCACACAAGGCAGCCTCACAGAAAAACTCAATGCCGAGCGCGCACACGTCAGTGAATTTTTAAAAAGCGTCCCCGTGGCCTCGCCGCTGTTATGCGGTGATCGGGTGTCGTCGGCAGACATTGTCTGTGCGGTGCTGTTAGGGCGGCTGTCGATGATCGGGGAGCAAGCTTTAGTCAAACCAGTACCCGAGCTCCACGCTTGGTTTGAGCGCTTTCAGGCCAGACCTGCGTTTGCTTTGGCCGATATCTGGTTGAAACCCCACTTAATCCGCTTGTTACTGAGGCGATAGGTTCTATGCGCCGTCTTGACTCACGTGTGCCTCCCAAATGTCTCGGAAATTCACTGTCGGTGAGATCCCCCTTTGTGCCATGCAATCGGTGCGGCTGTTAATCTCACGAGACATTGGGGCGATAGCAGCCAACTGACAACCCAAAGCGTTCGGTTGCGGGTAGGAACCCGATTCTTGTGCGCACAGAAGGTGCAAACTTCATACTGTTCGCTGGAATCCTGCTCTGTGATTACTTTGAAAAGAATTAGGATAAAACGATGTCTCCCATCATTAATGTTCAGCACCTAGTCAAAAGTTATGCTGGAAGAGGTCGGGCATTGGATGACGTATCGCTTGAAATCGAAAGCGGTGAAGTCCTGGCTCTTTTAGGGCCAAACGGCGCTGGAAAAACAACGCTGATTTCTATTATTTGTGGTTTGACCACGATTACTGATGGCGCCGTTAGCGTTGGCGGGTTTGACGTCGTCAAGGATTACCGCCAGGCGCGCGCGCTGATCGGGCTTGTTCCGCAGGAGCTGATGCTTGAGCCGTTTGAGACGGTGCTCTCAACGGTGAGTCTGTCGCGCGGCTTGTTCGGCTGTAAGCCTGATATGCCCTACATTGAAACCGTCTTGAGCCAGCTGTCCCTGCTCGATAAAAAAAATGCACAGATAAAAGAATTGTCAGGTGGTATGAAGCGGCGGGTACTGATTGCCAAGGCGCTCAGCCATGACCCAAAAGTTTTGTTTTTAGACGAACCAACAGCCGGTGTTGATGTGGAGCTGCGCCGCGAAATGTGGAATGTCGTCAGGGATCTGAAGCGACAAGGGGTCACTATCGTTCTAACCACTCATTACATTGAGGAAGCAGAAGAAATTGCCGATAGAGTGGCTGTTATCAATGGCGGCAAGATCCTACTGGTAGAAGAAAAAAATAAGCTCATGAAGCGACTCGGCACAAAACAGTTGTGCCTTGATTTACATGAACCGATCAAAGCGCTTCCTGACAGCTTGCTAGCGATTGATGTGCAGCTTTCCGATGATGGGATGAGCCTTTTCTATCACTATGACGTGAACGCAGAAAAAACGGGCATCTCCTTGCTTTTATCAACGCTGGTTTCAGAGGGCATTGTGCTCAAGGATTTGCGAACTTATCAAAGTTCGCTGGAAGATATTTTTCTCGATCTGGTTACAGTGGAAAATAAATGAATTTTTACGCAATACGAGCTATATATGCCTTTGAAATGGCGCGCACTTTTCGAACGATTCTCCAGTCGGTCGCCTCGCCTGTTATCTCGACAGCCCTTTATTTTATTGTGTTTGGCTCGGCCATTGGCAGCAGGATGACGATGGTGGAGGGGATGTCGTACGGTGTCTTTATCGTGCCTGGGTTAATCATGCTCACCGTGATGATGCAGTCGGTGGCAAATGCCTCTTTTGGTATTTATATCCCGAAATTTATTGGCACGATTTATGAGCCGCTTGCGGCACCAATATCGCCATGGGAAATGGTGATTGGGTATGTAGGGGCAGCGGCTACAAAATCAATTATGGTCGGCCTCATCATTCTTGCTGTTTCGTTCCTATTGGTGCCTGTCACCATTGCCCATCCTTTTTTGATGTTGTTTTTTTTGGTGTTGACGGCGATATCCTTTAGCTTGCTCGGGTTTATTCTTGGGCTTGTGGCGCGCAATTTTGACCAATTGAATCTTGTGCCAACATTGATCATCACGCCGCTGGTATTTCTTGGCGGCAGCTTCTATTCAATCGACATGTTGCCCCCTTTCTGGCAAACCGTGACCCTATTCAATCCAGCGGTTTATCTTATTTCAGGCTTCAGATGGGCCTTTTTTGAAACGGCAGACGTCTCTATTGCCTCATCTTTGTTAGCAATCAGTGCGTTCAGCGTTCTTTGTTTTGCCGTGATTTCATGGATGTTTGCAACCGGATACCGGCTAAAAAGCTGATCCATTGGTTTTGAAGCCCCGTGGGTTTTTAATGCGTATGGGTGTGAACTTGAGGTCGCACGAGTGACGCTCTGGGGTGAGAGATCTAGGCATTGCGCCAAGCCAATGAAATTTTGAAGTTGGCTATCGCTTTGTCGCCGACCAGCTCGATCAAAAGCTGACATGTGCGCATTTATTGCTAAATGCCGCGCGGATTTTGTTGCTTTGAGGCTGTCTGATACCGACCGCCTCGGGATGGTATTCATCGATGGCGGCCTATGTTAGGGTTATCGGTTAAGGAGGGCTGCCAATGCAGGAACGACTAGACACGTCAAAAGCCGACGCAGGCATACGGCCAGACACCGATGTCAGCGCCGCCTCGGCACTTTGACGATCACCACTTCCCGCTCGAAACGAATGACGTCGTGACCGCTTGGGCGCCTGCACAGCCGGTCTCGCTGGCGATGGGGCCGCTGGCCTTCGCCTACCCACTTCATGTGCATGAACTGGTGGATGCGGTGGCGTTCGAGAAGTCGACCACCAGCTATGACAAGAATGTGGCGCAGGTCTTTGCGAGCAACGGCGTTTCGGTCGACGAGACCCCATTCGAGTTGGGCGAGGTCAGTTTCCACCACAACCGCTGCTTCCATACCGCCGGCCGTAATCGAACCGATAAGAGCCGGATCGTCCTTGCCAACACGTACTACGCTGACGGCGCGCGGGTGGTGAATTCACCCACCATGGTGTCGGGCGATTGGCAAAAGTTCATGCCGGGCGTTGGGCCAGGAGAGGTCGCGCAAAGTCCCCTCAATCCCGTATGCTGGCCTGTTCCCATGGGAGACGCGCAATGAGCGATATTCTCACACGCTCGAACGCCCACTGGTCCGAAGCGGGGCGCCAAGGGATGGATGCGTTCTACCGCCTCGCCACAGATGATTACCGCCATCTGGCTGAGGCGCGCGATTGGCGCGGTCTGTTCGAAAAGGCGCAGATTCAGGCAGGAGAGCGCGCCCTGCGGTTGCTGGACGTCGCCTGCGGTTCGGGCAAGTTCCCAAACGCCCTGGCCCGTCACGGTGGACTTGTCGAGGCCAATATCCGTCCTGTCGAGGTAGATCTGCTTGACCCGTCGGCCTTCTCGATCGCTGAAGCGCGGGTGGCCCTGACCAAGCCTTTCGTTCCCGCCGCCGAATACGAGACCACGCTGCAGGACTTCGAGCCTCCCGCCGAGGGCTACGACATTGTTTGGGCGACCCACGCGCTCTACGCCATTCCACAGGCAGAGCTTGCCACCGCCATGGCTCGGTTTATGCAATCGATTGCACCCGGCGGCCTTGGTGTGGTGGCGCACAGTGCCGCCACAGGGCACTACGTCGACTTTCATCGCCGCTGGTTGGCCGCTTTTGATCCCGAGGCTGCTCCCTACATCGGGGCACAGGCTATCGTGGCTGCGTTACGCGACGCAGGTTTTTCGCCCGAGGTCCAAGTTGTGCGTTACGAGAGCGTGGCTGGGGCAGGGGAGATAGAAGCGGTTGAAGGCTACTTGCAGCGTTGCGTTTTCGACGACCGCATCAGCCTGGATCAAATGGCGGCGACTGAGCCGATGGCGTCTTACCTCTCCACCTGCAAAGGCGCCGACGGATGGCGCTTTGCGCAAGACGTTTGGCTGATCACGGTCAATGCATAAATAGCCCATTGGCTGAAGGATTTCACATGAACGATATGCCCCTGCAGACCCCATGGGTTGAGACCGTCGCACATGGCGAAAGCCCTGATGCAGCTGCACTGTGCGAGCACCTGCGCACCGTCCATCGCAACCATCCGGGGTTTACCGAAGACTGCGCGGGCCAGTGTCGAGATGCCCAGGGGCGTACCAGTTACGAATGGCTCGCTGAGGCGGTGTCGCCCGGTCATCGTCACGTGCTGGACTTGGCCTGCGGCTCGGGTGCGCTGTTGTCGCTCCTGAGCGCGCGCATGCCTAAGCAAACCCAACTTACGGGCGTAGACATGTCGCCCGACGAGCTGTTGCTAGCCCGTGCACGTTTGCCCTTGGGCCGCGTCGACTTGGTCCAAGGCCAGGCGCAGCATCTCGATCACTTGCGCGAAGGATCGGTAGACGTGGTGCTCTGCCATTGGGCGCTGACCCTCATGGACCCTGTCGCGCCCGTTCTGTCCGAAATCTCACGCGTTCTAGCGCCGGGTGGGCGCTTTGCAGCGATCGTCGATGGCCCGATGAAGAATGCACTCGGCTATGAGGCTATCCACGATCTGATATACGCCCATGTCCAGGCTGTCCTGCCGGCCTACGGCCAAATAGAACTAGGTGACCCGCGCGTGCGCAATGCTGAGGACTTGCTCGATCTGGCGAGGGCAGCCTTTGCTGGTGCGTCTATCCGCGTTGAAAGTGGCGTCGTGCGATTGGAGGGCTTACCGGATGACGTCGCGCGTGAGGCTGCCGGCTTTTTCTACGCGGGGTTCACTCTTATCGACGATGCGCGAGAGGCGATGCTCGCCGAGCTCGCCACGTTGCTCTCCAAAAACAGCAACGCTGGCACCGTGACCTTCGCGATGCCCATAAACAGGCTCGTGGTCGACCTGCTGGCGTCAAGCGCCAATCAGTGAGGCATCAATGCATCAATGCATCAAGGCAGCAGGGCACAGTTAAATGAAAACTCATCACCCACGACGGCGTCGCTTGGTCTGTAAGCTTTCGAACGCATGTCGATCGCACGCAAACTGAAATCAACGACAGGTGAATGCTTCGCCGTGGACCAGAAACGCACGGGTGGCCCCGAGCGGTGACACCAACGTCCCCTTCGAGCAGGCCGCAGCGCTGCAGTAACTGAGTGAATTTGAAACGCGCGGCATGAAAAAAGGGGCCATCTTTTGTGAAAATTACCACCCTCATTGCCCCGCTTGTTACGGTAATCCGACTGACTTCAGATTAGTGCATGTAAATTAAAGTTGTTATTTATATTAAAAGACGCTTTTAATTGACATGATTACCTTAAAGCAACTTGCCACTGTGTTGCGCGACAGGATCGCACGCTCGCGTTTGACCCAGGAAGCACTGAGTATTGAGGCGGGTGTATCGCGCCAGACGCTTTCAAAGGTGCTCAGCGGGCGTGCAGACTTGAAAGTCACCACGCTGTTTGCGCTGGCAGACAGGCTTGGGATGGAAGTCATGCTAATCCCTAGGGAGATTGCCCCAGGCATGGCATCAGCCGATGAGCCTGAGCCTCGTATTAAGAGCGTGGTCGAGTCGGCCATGGAGAGCATTGGAGCGACACGGCGCCGTGATCAGACTCATCCTCAGTCCGACTGATAGAGCGCGTTGATCAACCAGACAAGAGGCAAGACTTGAAATGAACGTGAAAGTGCTTGAGATCCGTATCGGCCAACTTCGAGCGGGTGTGCTGTTTCAGTATGCTCAGGAGGGTGTGCAGACGATTAACCGGTTTGTCGCTGACCGGACCCTGATAGACAACGCGAAGGCGCCAACCATTTCACTGTCCTACCTGGCTGCTACCGGCTTTCTTTCAGAACCTGCTTCCTGAAGGCGTGTTTCGAGAGCAGATCGCGCTATGGCGTCAATGTGCGCAAGATGATCATTTTGAATTGCTGGCCGCCTGCGGAAAAGATCTGCTAGGCAATATCTATGCCTTGCCGATGCAACTCAGCCGCCAAGAGCTTGGATCTTATGTGCCGCATAAATAGCCAACGCATTGACCCCATTAATGCACTGAACCCATTAATCATCTGCTTAATCAAGTCCCGGTGCTCTTGGGTAGGGCCTGTTTGCCAACCCCCAGGGCCACTTCCGATTGGTCATGAGTACGAGGATGATGCCCAGGATTTTTTAACAGCTCAGCGGCTTTCTCTAAAAGACCGTGCTCAAGCTGCAACTTATGAATATCGCGCTTCTGCGACTCGACTGTTCTTTCCAACGCCAAGCAGCTAAGTAAAGCTCACTGGGGTAGGAGTGGTTTGTACATCTGCAGCGTATGCTCAAAAACGTTGTTTTCGCGCTTTTTTGTTGTGACTGTCCCAAAAGCACCGACATATTTACCGGTCCCTCCAATGATGGCTAAATCGAGGGCATGCCACTCAACCCCCTGATTGCCCCACTTCACTTCGTCAGAGTAGCCAGAGATACCTTCAGTAACGATCTGACTGTCATTGACGACAAAGATCAGCTCTCGATGTCGAACCTCAGGCTGGCTAGCATCCTCGGTTACGTCGATAGAGATGGTTGAGCCGTAGAGTGTGCCCACATATTCATTGTCTTGATCATACAAAGCTCCCTCAAAATACACGGCGTGACCGACTCCACCGTCTTGGATATTGGGGTGTTGTCCGAGCACAACCGTGCGTTGCTCAAGCACGATCGTCTCTTTTATGAAGCTCATCTGTATGACTTCGTTTGCTTGGACCGTAGCGACGCCTGTGAAGATAAGTAGTGCTGTGCACAGGATTCTTAAGCTCTTCATTTTTCCCTTTCTAATGTTTCTGGTATCGACTAGTCGCGCAAGACTGGAAGTGCTCAGTATAGAGGACCTCAAATTTTAGAGAACGGTTAAATTTATTCTCCTTTGAGAGCAATGGCATGTCAGCAAGCAATAAATGAAAAGTACAGCGCGCTGAGTTCAAGGAAAAAGTGGCACTAGCAGCAGTCCGTGGTGTGATAAGAATCAATGAGGTCGCGTAACGCCATGGGGTTCACCCTGCAATGGTTCGGCCATCAAAAATGTGTTTCTAGCAAACGCTGGCAGGGTGTTTGCCAATACGCGCGGACTAAGCCAGCCGATCACGGCAACCAAGTCTGGACTGACCTTTGACGCCGTTTGACTGATCGATGCCATTAAACGATGAACGGCCTGTTCTTTGAGCGGCGGACTGTAGGTTGGCATTGCATTACTTCAACCGCCCGATTTATTTCATGACACACTTTGCGTTCATGCGTTCATGCTGTCATTTGAGACTGATCACCTTGAAGTAGATCTCGTTGCCCAGACAAAAAAATGTGCGGCTTTTAGCTATGTTCTATTTGCTTATTTGCGCTTCAAAGCACCAGACAAGAAAAGAAACACGACTCCTAACAGCCCCCACATCAAGGCCAAGGGCAAAAATATGCTCTCTTGAGACACACCCTCTGTATCAAGATCTTCAATGAAAAGGATCTCTGCCAACCAAGATAAGCCAGCCAAAATAATGAGTGCGATACCAATTTTAAAAAGCCGACTGTTCATTTTGCCTCCGTGGAATGGCTATGAATTGCGCGCGCTCGCAAAAATCATCATCACTGGCGCAGTATGCTTTAGGGATAGATTAAAGTAATCAATGAGTTGCGGTGTTTTGTGGCGGAGAGGGTGGGATTCGAACCCACGGTACGGGAAAACCGTACGCCTGATTTCGAGTCAGGTACATTCGACCACTCTGCCACCTCTCCGCTCGAGGTCGTAATGGTAGCAGAATCATTGCAGCCATAGCGCAGGACACATCAAGGTCGTTGGGTCGGGGCGTTGGGTCAGGTCTTGGGCTCAAAGTCACCAAAGGTTTGTTATCTTTAGACATTGATAGGTTTTATGGATGCCATCGTATGCTAGTTCTATTGTCTCCCGCCAAAAAATTGGACTACGACTCGCCCCTACCCACTAGCTTGCACTCGGACCCGCAGTTTGTGCCACAGGCCAAGGTGCTGATCGTTGTCCTTAAGAAAAAAAGTGCGACCGAAGTGGCTTCGTTGATGTCGCTCAGCCCAACCTTGGCGCAGTTGAATGTGGACCGCTATGCCGGTTGGTCCGAGCGTTTCACGCAGACCAATGCCCGACCGGCTGCGCTGGCATTTAACGGCGACGTGTACGAGGGCCTCCAGGCGGCCAGCCTATCGGAGGCGGATTTGGAATGGGCGCAGGATCACGTGGCCATTCTCAGTGGACTCTATGGCGTGCTGCGCCCCCTAGATCTGATGCAGCCTTATCGATTAGAGATGGGCACCAAGCTTGCCAACCCCGTCGGTGCAAACCTTTACGCGTTTTGGCGGGCAAAGATCGCGCCCTACTTGAACGCGCAATTGGCGCAAGACAAATCCCCCGTGGTGCTGAACTTGGCCTCGGACGAGTATTTCAAATCCGTTGATACCAAGGCCTTGAATGCCCGGATTGTGCAATGTGTGTTCCAAGATCAAAAAGCAGACGCTTGGAAAGTGATTAGCTTCTATGCCAAGCGGGCCCGTGGTTTGATGGCGAGGTATGTGGTGGAAAAACGCATTAACGCGCCTGAAGGATTGACGTCTTTTGATGTGGAAGGCTATCGCTACACCCCAGACGTGTCGACGGCGGATAAGCTGGTGTTCCGTCGATCCGAACAGTAGGTGTTGTCGGGTGGGTGTGATTGAGCAGGTGTGATTAACCACGTGTCATTGACTAGGTATCCCCACCATGCACCCAGTGCCTACGCCTTTAGGTAATCAAACGCGACCTCTCCAAGCCCCAAAGTAAGATCGCAAAGCAAATGTTTGGCGCTCACGATCTCCAAGATCGGTAGGTCAGCCACTGGGGCGAGGGCGTGTTCGAACAGCCCCAATTTGGCTGGCCCCGTCCAAGCCCCTTTGACCTTGACGTCTTGCAAGTGGAATCGCACGAGTTCACATATGCGCGCAGTGCCATCCACGTGCGGGATGATTTTGAGAAGATAGTTGGGAGATTCTTCTAACTTCTTTTGTTCGGCGGCAAGATCTAGGGCCTCATATTTAAAGCCCATTGTGCCCGTCGCCACACGGATCGGCCCGTAGTCAAGCGTGCCGACTAACGTATCTGAGGCGACCTCTAATTTGGGTTTGGCCAGTTTTTTTGGAAAACCCCAGAGCTCACGTCCAGCGGCGATAGGGGCTTCATCGTCCAAATACATCATGTGGGTGTAAGCGCCACGACGCCCTTGCTCATCGACCACTGAGATGACTTGACCGGATTCGGTGTAATCACCGAATCCGGACGAATCGGGCATTCGGATAAATTCAAAGCTCACGATCGGATCGTCAATGGTCAGCGGCTCAGGCACCATTTGTCGCAATAGCTTTTCATCGGTGCGGTAAGAAATGATCAAGAACTCGCGGTTCACAAAGTGGTAGGGGCCTTTTGGAAACGACGGGCTCACAAAAGGCATCGAATACGCGTTGGCTTTGATGTCGGCAATTTTCAAGTCATTCTCCAATATGAGGTCAGTCTGTTCGAAAGTGGGTGGCTCAGCTTAAAGGCTAGGGCGTGGGTAAAACAAGTGCACAGTAAGCACATACCAATCACAAACTTTTCACTGGGTGAGTCTGGTTATGGGGATCAGCGAAGGTTACTCATGATTGGGGACGGGCTCGGATCGCTGTCGACTCTCGGATAATGCTTTGCACGGCGCGCTGCATTTGTTTGAGTGGATAAAGCCAGTCGGCAGGCGTGGTGTGTTTGTCAAAGGTCGGCGGTGCCAGGCTTGCTGCTGCCAAATCACGCTCGACCAAGGCTTGGTCGAGCACACCCATAAAGTCGAGCGCGGCCGAGGCTCGCTCGGGTTGCGCGCGCAGCTGGGAGACGGTTGCCACAATTTCTGCCGCCAAAATGTGATTCTGAATCAAAAGATGGTTGTATTCAGCGACAAACTGTTGCCGCGAATGAGGCTCGCCCATCATGCGGTAGAAGCCCTCGGCAAAGTTACTGAAGGCAACCAAGGTATTGCGTCTCGCCAAAGGCCAAGCATTGGGACGGCGTTGATCGGACTTACCCTGTTTGTCTTCTTCGAACAATGCCAAGCCGGTGCGTAGGAAGTTTTCATTGGCGCGGATCGCTGCTTCAGACAGGCTTGACAAGGAGCGCGCCTCCCACCACGGTAGAAAATAGCTGCAACCGAAAGCAACCACTGAGCCAATGATGGTGTCTATGGCCCGTTCATTGACCAAATCGACGGTGTACGGAAAGACAAAGTGCAGCACCAACAACACGGTGATGGTGTTGAAGATCGACGCCACAAGGTAATTGATAATTAAAAATGCAAAGCCAGCAACCAAACTGAGCACCAGCGCAATCAAGAGATACTGGGTGTCAGCCGTTGCCGCAAACAACAAAAAGGCCAAGGCACAACCAATGAGCGTGCCTGTGAGTCGCGAATTGTTCCGCTGCTTGGTCAAGGAAAAGGCCGGTTTCATGATGATCACGATCGTCAATACAATCCAGTACCCATGGTCGCCGACAATGGGTAGCATCAAGGGGAGCACCAAGCCGATGCTCAAGCCGATGGCAATGGCTAAGGTGACCCTGAGAGCGAACCGAAAGGGCGGCGAGTCTAGCCTGAGGTTACTCGTCAGTAGCCGCGGGTGAAACGACTGGCGTGATAAAAAATCAATCAAGGAATCATCGAGCTGGGCTGGGTTGAGTGGCTCATTTGCAGCGGGAAACTGGGTTTGGTCGAGCATTCTTTCAACTTGGCGATTGACATTGCGCAACCGTCTAAAAATTTGCACACAGACGGTATAAGCCTCAGGCTCATTGTCGGCAAAGCCACTTTGTTTCATTTTTTCGAGTTCGAATTCGATGGCGCGAATCTCTGCCTTGACACTATTACGTCGAATGAGTGGCTTCTCTCGGGTGACGGCAAGCGCAATGCGCTCCAATTCCAGGGCTATTTTGCCCAGCGCATCTCGGCTAAAAATCATGATGTCGGCGTGCCCAAGCGTGCGATGGATGAGCGTGTAATCGGTGTGCGTGCTGACCAGCATGTCCAGCATATTGACCATGTCGATGAAGACGTTCCAGACGGCTGTTCGGCGGGGTGAGTGCTTCAGCGCGTCGGGACTGATCGAGCGCAGAATCATGTCGCGTGCGGCCTGATGTTGTTCGGTCATTTTGGATTGGCTGGAAATCAAACACCGATAACCGTCGTCGATGTCGGCGTCTGGTTCATACATATCAGCGCGGGCAGCCACATAGTCAGCGGTGGCAAAGAGCGCCACCGAAAGCGCCTGTTCTTCTTCTCGTACTTGTAGCGGACGGCTGCTCAACAAGCTCACCACGATATAGGTGACCGCGCCACTGGCAGAGGTTAAGACGTGGAAAAAAACCTCCTGAGGGGTGAAGCTGGTGTGCATGGTCACCACGGTGAGCACGAGGCAGGCCATGCCAATCACACTGCCGCGCTTGCCGTAGACGGCAAACAGAGAGAAGAAAAAGCCTTGGGCGACCACTGCAACCAGCAAAACCAGGGGGTTTTGTGAGGCCAGGCCCGTGATCCCGACGGCGGCAACCCCTAGCGTGAGTCCGCCGAGCATTTCGCGCAGGCGAGCCTTGACCGGGCCAGGCTGATCGATCAGGGCGACGCACAGCGCGCCGAGCCCTGCGATCAGGCCGTCGCTGGGGTCTGAAGCAAAGACACTCACTAAGAGAAACGCGACCAAGACGCCCGCACCTCGCCTCAACCCACCCACGAAGTGGTGGCTGTAGACAAATCGCTGCAGACGGTTTAATCGGGCACCCAACATATTCACTACTCTAGCTCATTTGCGCTAGAGGGCAGAAAAAGCTACATTAGCCGTCTTAACTGTCGATTGCTACCAACCGACAAATAAGGGTCGAGTGGTTATACGCGACACGCGCAGACACCCTTCGACCATTCATTAATGTTGCCAACGCCGCCACAAGCGGTCTGTTGGCACATCCGTTTCAATCCAGAGCACCAGTGGGTGCGTGCCCAGCGAATCAGTGAGGGCGTGCAGGGATTGCGATGTGGGTAGGTGGCCAGGCTCTGTGAGCTTGAAAGCGCTATTCATGTGGTGGATCTCTACGCGAACTCGGCAAACAGGCAAGACGTTTGCAATTGGTTTGGCGAAGCCGGTAACGAAAGGACTTACATCATGGAAATGACAGGCGCCGACATCGTCGTGAACTGTCTGGCAGAAGAGGGCGTGGAACACGTCTTTGGATACCCGGGCGGCGCAGTACTCTACATCTACGACGCGATCTTCACACAAAACAAATTTCAACATATCTTGGTCAGGCACGAGCAAGCGGCTGTGCACGCGGCTGATGCCTATGCCCGTTCCTCTGAGAAAGTGGGTGTTGCACTCGTGACCAGTGGCCCAGGTGTCACAAATGCCGTAACAGGCATCGCTACCGCTTATATGGACTCCATCCCGATGGTGATCATCAGCGGTCAGGTGCCCACCCACGCCATCGGCGAGGACGCTTTCCAAGAGTGCGACACCGTGGGCATCACCCGCCCGTGTGTCAAACACAATTTCTTGGTGCGTGATGTCAAGGAACTTGCCGAGACCATTCGACGGGCTTTTTTCATTGCCCGAACCGGTCGCCCTGGCCCCGTCTTGGTGGATATCCCCAAGGACATTACCGTCGCCAAAACCAAGTTTGGCCCGCCCAAAGGCGAGGTCAGTATGCGTTCGTACTCGCCAGTGGTGAAAGGTCACCAAGGGCAAATCAAAAAAGCCGTACAAATGTTGCTGCAAGCCGAGCGCCCGATGATCTACACCGGTGGTGGTGTGATTTTGGCCAATGCGTCCGAGCAGTTAACCCATTTTGTGCGTTTGCTTGGCGCACCCATCACCAACACCCTGATGGGGCTTGGCGCGTACCCATCGACAGACAAGCAGTTTTTGGGCATGCCTGGCATGCACGGTACTTACGAAGCCAACATGTCGATGCAAAACTGTGATGTGTTGCTCGCGATTGGTGCACGATTTGATGATCGAGTGATTGGCAATCCAAAGCACTTTGCTCAGGCCCCGCGCAAGATCATCCATGTCGATATCGATCCGTCGTCAATTTCAAAGCGCGTCAAGGTTGACGTACCCATTGTAGGTAACGTCAAGGATGTGTTGATTGAATTGCTCGCGCAATATGAAGCGGCATTGAAAGAAACCACGCCCAACAAACCGGCACAGGCCAAATGGTGGGAGCAAGTTGAGCAATGGCGCGGCAAAGATTGCTTGAAATTTGCCACTTCAGACCAATTCATCAAACCGCAATCGGTGGTTCAGAAAGTCTGGGAAATCACTCAAGGTGATGCCTTCATCACGTCAGACGTCGGGCAGCATCAAATGTGGGCCGCTCAATATTATGGTTTTGATAAGCCACGGCGCTGGATCAATTCAGGCGGCCTGGGCACCATGGGCGTGGGGTTGCCTTATGCCATGGGGGTTCAGATGGCCAATCCTGGCGCCACGGTTGCGTGTATCACTGGCGAAGGGTCCATCCAGATGAACATCCAAGAGCTGTCGACCTGCAAGCAATATCACTTGACCCCCAAGGTGATCTGCCTGAATAATCGCTACCTCGGTATGGTCCGTCAGTGGCAACAAATTGATTATGGGTCTCGATATTCTGAGTCCTACATGGATGCTTTGCCAGACTTTGTCAGTTTGGTTCAAGCCTACGGTCACGTGGGTATGCGTATTGACAAGCCTGGCGACGTTGAGGGTGCGTTAAAAGAAGCCTTCGCGATGAAAGATCGCTTGGTATTCATGGACTTCATCACCGATCAATCCGAAAACGTATGGCCGATGGTCAAGTCGGGTAAGGGATTGACGGAAATGTTGCTCGGTTCAGAAGACCTATAAGGGGATATCTCGTGAGACACATTATTTCCGTCCTTATGGAAAACGAACCTGGCGCCTTGTCGCGCGTGGTGGGGCTCTTTTCTGCGCGAGGCTTTAATATTGAAACCTTGACAGTGGCCCCCACGGAAGACCCGACATTGTCTCGGTTGACGCTGACAACAGTCGGCTCTGATGCGGTGATTGAACAAATCACCAAGCACCTGAATCGATTAATAGATGTCGTCAAGATGGTAGATTTGACCGACGGCCCTCACATTGAGCGTGAGCTCATGCTCATTAAAGTGCGGGCCGTGGGTAAAGAGCGCGAAGAGATCAAACGCATGGCAGATATCTTTCGCGGACATATTGTGGATGTCACTGATAAAACGTATACGGTGGAACTCACAGGCGATCATGAAAAAGTGCAGGCCTTCATTGATGCACTTGACCCAACCGCCATTCTTGAAACCGTGCGCACCGGTGGGTGCGGCGTAGGACGCGGTGAGCGCGTCCTACGGGTGTGATTTTTTAATTCAAGCAACAGCAACAGCAAGACATAACAACTATCTGGAGTTTGTGATGAAGGTTTTCTACGACAAAGACTGCGATCTGTCACTTATCAAAGGCAAGACCGTGGCCATCATTGGTTACGGTTCGCAAGGCCATGCCCATGCCTTGAATTTGCATGAATCGGGTGTCAAAGTAGTGGTTGGTTTGCGTAAAGGCGGTGCGTCATGGCCCAAGGCCGAGAACGCCGGCTTAAAAGTGGCTGAAGTGGCCGATGCCGTTAAGCAGGCTGACATGGTCATGATGTTGTTGCCCGATGAAAACATCGGTCAGGTTTATCGTGACGAAGTGGATGCCAATATCAAAGCCGGCGCTGCGCTGGCCTTCGCCCACGGTTTTAACGTGCACTATGGGCAGGTTATGCCCCGAGCCGATATTGATGTCATCATGATTGCCCCTAAAGCGCCTGGCCATACGGTGCGTAGCACCTACAGTCAGGGTGGCGGTGTGCCGTCGCTGGTGGCGGTTCACCAAGATACCTCGGGTGCTGCCCGCGACGTGGCCTTGTCATATGCCTGCGCCATTGGTAGCGGCCGTGCCGGCATCATCGAGACCAATTTCCGTGAAGAGACCGAGACCGATTTATTCGGTGAGCAAGCGGTTTTATGCGGTGGCACCGTTGAACTGATTAAGGCGGGTTTTGAGACGTTGGTGGAAGCTGGGTATGCCCCCGAAATGGCCTATTTCGAGTGCTTGCACGAGCTCAAGCTGATAGTGGACCTTATTTATGAAGGC